>Ga0209504_1000266_pt1 | contig 48271 bp, 36 predicted proteins | sample COGITO_mtgs_1005_FD_184791 | JGI IMG/M metagenome (GOLD analysis project Ga0209504, IMG submission 184791) | Pelagic marine microbial communities from North Sea - COGITO_mtgs_100511 (SPAdes) (version 2) | ecosystem: Environmental > Aquatic > Marine > Epipelagic ... | reverse complement strand
GGCACATTCCAGTCGAAATTCCGGGCTAAAAGTAGGTCTTGTTTTTTTGTTCATCATGTCACCTAATTGCTTATGAGGTGGATCATAACACCTCTAATCAGATGGCCAAATTCAGTGTGCCACTACAATCCGATCTCTCTAGCTGAGGAAGTAACCAAAGGAGATGAAATTGGCAAATCAATTTGATTTTTCTTCTATGAAAAAAAACTTAAACGTTGCTATTTGGCGCTACACAGATTCCACGCGTAATTCTGGAGGTCTGCACATATCCGCAGGTGAAGAGAGTAAAAATAGATTCGCTTCACTGCTAGATTTTGTTATTGAAAATACCTCAGGTAAACATATAACTATTGATTTGGTTGATGCGTCAAAAGACATTACAGATGTGCCTAATTTTGGATGTAATGTTCAATCATTTAATAAGTTAAAATTGATTACCACCGAAATGCCTCAAAAAATTCATATCAATGGTAATGATGTATTTTTTGAGCTTAGCAAAGAAAATTTTTCTAAAATTTCTCAATGTATAAGAAGCATTCGCAGCGGCTATGAAAAAAATATAATGATAGAGGGAGAGGTTCTTAACTTTTGGTGGCAATTACTTAAGTAAGCGCGATGTAAAGAAAGGACACCCATAAACCGGTGTTTTTTTTTCATTCTAAATGTAAGCGTAACAACAACCACACCTATCAGCATGATTGTTGTTCCGATCAGTACGGTATTATTAAAAGACACCCACTTTTAAGGCAAGCCCTAATAGCTCGTTCCTAAAAAGTGGTTGTCACCATGAAAATTGTTCAATCAGGAGGCTATTTCGCAGGGTTACCCCGTCTAACTTGGTGTCGAAACTGATCTCTTGCAGGGTAAAACCAAACAAAGCTCAGCCGTATACGCCGGGCTTGGTGTTCGGTAGTGTAGTTCTACAATAATACCGGGGACTGCTGAAAAACGCTCAACCAAAACTTCGCTGGCAGGCGGTTTGGCCATGGAGCCAGCGTTGACCAAGCTTTTGACAGAATTGTTTAAGCGAACTCATCGAGCCAATCACCTGGTGAAAAATGGTTTCAAGTTGTTGGCAATTTTGCAGCCAACAATCAACGGAAATGCCCAGGCGGGCCAGAATAGGTGGTAGCGCACTGTCGATGGCACCTCGTTTATCCCCACGGATTTGGCGGCCGGTCCAATCAACAAGCTCAATGTAATCAATCAGGCTGTACGGAATGTGGTTCTGGGCATTCTCTTGATGGCTATTTCCGGCAAAGGGTAGCAGCTCGGGCCCCGCCCATAGGCCATTCCAGTGACAATAACAATGACGAGCCCGCGCGCACTGCAAAGTGCGCGTCTTTTTATTTCTCCTTGCTGACCGATACCCCACGCATTTTGGTTCTTATGGGTAGTAGCGTTCCCCCTTCAGCCACAGCTCACCGAAACCCGCAGTAAAGCAATGGCTTGAGTTATGCGATCAGGTTATCTACATTCAATGCTGCGCTTCCGGCTTGGTTAGCGATCTTAAACCAGAGGATTTTTTTATGTTTGATTGGTTCGGCGTCAAGGCATTGCGGGAAGAAAACCTTTTGTTAAAAGAACAAATCAGTATGCAGGCGCAAGTTCGCGACAGCATTGGCAAACAAATGATGCACTTAACCATGGATCCGATAGGTCTGATCCGCAGCGTGAATGCTAATTTTTGCACTGAAATCGCTGGCTCCGAACCGGATTTTCTGGGGCGGCAGGTGCTTGATTTGGTGCCAGCATTTTTGCAGCAGAGCGAGCATTTTAAAAAGCTGGCCACGGCGCTGAAAACCGGTGAGTTCTGGATTGGCGCATGGCAAGTTATGAACCGGCAAGGCCAGGAGTTTTGGCTGCGCGCAGCACTTTGCCCGGTTAAAACCAGTTTGGGTAAACTTGATCGTTTTGAAATTTATGCCAGTAACCTGACCCGCACTATCGATACCTCGCAACAGCATGATGCGTTGATTAAAGCGATGCAACGGTCTACTGCGGTGATTGAGTTTGATATGCAAGGTCATGTGCTAAGCGCCAACGACTTGTTTTTAAAGGCTATGGGCTACCGGCTGACCGATATCGCCGGTAAACATCACAAGATGTTTTGCCCGGCCGATGTATATCAGAGCGCTGAATATAGCCAGTTCTGGCAACGTTTAGGGCAGGGCCAGTTTGTGGCCGACCGTTTTCGCCGGGTGGACCACGCAGGTCGTGAAGTGTGGCTGGAAGCATCTTACAACCCGATTGCCAATGCCCGGGGCGACTTTTACAAAGTGGTGAAGTTTGCCACCGTCATTACAGAGCAGGTGTTACAGGAGCAGGAAGTTGCTAGTGCCGCTCAGGTGGCTTTTGCCACGTCTCAGGCCACAGATCAGAGTTCCCGTCAGGGCAAACAGGTGATGCTCGATACCGCAGCGGTCATGGCGCAGCTGGAACTGCAGATGAGTAAAGCGGTGGAAAATATCAACGACCTCGCCCGTCAGGGCCAACTGGTGCAGAGCATCATCCAGAGTATTCAGGGCATTGCCGATCAAACTAATTTGTTGGCACTTAATGCGGCGATTGAAGCGGCAAGGGCGGGGGAACAAGGACGGGGTTTTGCGGTGGTCGCAGATGAAGTTCGGCAGTTAGCATCGCGCACCAGCGCCGCCACTGTTGAAATTGTTGATGTGGTCAACCGCAACCAGCATTTGTCGACCAGCGCTGTGCAGATTATCGAGCACAGTCAGCAGCAAGCCAGAGATGCCACTGAATTGATTGGCCAGGGCCGCCGGGTCATTGACGATATCCAACTGGCAGCGCAACAAGTGGTCGATTCAGTGTCCACATTTGCTAACCGGCTAAAATAACCGGGGCTTTGGTTTATTCAAGGCAAGCGCTGGCTTTGTTCGCCAGCGCTTGCAGTTGTCCTGTTATTAGTGAGGTCTTTTAATCAGTGCTAACCATCAATCATGCATATCTCAGGCTGCCGGATGAAAGTACATCAATCCATAATCCAGAATCCTGTAGCAATAACACCCAATAAATATTCCAATTTACGCCACTTCGGCAACATCTGGCGCTGATCACAGCGTAAAATCAATCCATAATCAGCAGTCCAATCTAAGAGCCCATATGACCGAAAATTTCTGTGCCATCAATAATCTGCAGGAACGGTTGCAGACATTGTTGCGTGAGGCCAGGCTAGAGCAGCATGAAGGCAAAGTAGCCAACTATATTCCAGCCCTGGCCGAAGTGCCGGCGGATAAATTGGCGATAGCGGTGGCAACGCTGGATGGCAATATCTGTGCTGCCGGCGATAGCAACGAGCCTTTTTCGATTCAAAGCCTGTCAAAAATGTATGCACTTGTGCTGGCGATGCAGTTGCAAGGTGATGCCTTATGGCAACGGGTGCGGATGGAGCCGTCCGGTCAGCCGTTTAATTCGATTGTGCAGTTGGAATGGGAGCAGGGCATTCCGCGCAATCCGGTGATTAACGCCGGTGCTATTGTGGTATCCGATGTGCTAACCAGTCATTATTCGGCGTCGAAAAATACTTTTTTAATGTTTATCCGTCGCTTGGCGCAAACCGAGCAGATTTTTGCTAATGCCAAAGTGTATGCCTCGGAACAGCTACATGGCAGTCGTAATGCCGCACTGGCTTATCTGATGAAGAGTTTTGACAATATAAAATCTGATGTCCCTTCGGTGTTGGCGCAATATTTTCACCAGTGTTCGGTCGAGATGAGTTGTCAGCAATTGGCGCGCAGCTGGTTGTTTCTGGCCAATCGTGGGGTGGATCCCGTGACCGGACAACAAATTTGTAGCCGCAAAGACGCACAACGGGTGAACGCAATTTTGTCGACCAGTGGCATGTACGACCAATCCGGCGAGTTTGCCTTTACCGTCGGTTTGCCAGCGAAAAGTGGTGTTGGTGGCGGCATTGTGGCGATAGTGCCCAATTATGGCGTCATTGCCAGCTGGAGCCCGCCGCTCAATAGTTTCGGCAACTCTTGCCTGTCGATGTACCTCATTCACCGGCTAGCAGAAGAGTTGGGGTTGTCGGTGTATTGATCCGATCATATTAAGTCAGTGAGGGAGCAGATTTTCAGCGGCCAATAGTCGTAACAGATAGGCAGTCACCACAGATAGGTTTATAGTTAAATCTGTGTGCGACGAATGCGCCAACATGGCCGGACACTACAAATCTGCAATTTAGCTAAACCTGTCGGGGGAGGACTATCATGATCGTGACTTTTCATAGTAAAGATTATTACCCTATCACTATGTTTGGCGAAGCTGCGCTGCAATTGATTGAAAAAATGGGCTGCACGCCCAAAGTACCGGGTGCTATTTACGCTGAAGATGTGCCGCAGGCGTTATGGCAGTTGCAACAAAATCTGGAAGACTTACCGCAAGAGCTATCACAAGACTTCACAGCGCCAGCCGCCGCTGAGCCAGCTGAAGCACCGGTGAGTCTGCACACCAGAGCGGTTCCATTGCTTGAAATGTTACGCGGCGCTGCCAAGAAACAACACAATATCAGCTGGGACTAAGCTATTTGCCTGGATGCGAGTCCAGAGCGGGTACTCTGGACCCTTTCGCCTCGTTCAGTTGTCGGTTGTTGTCGCCTTTAGCGAAATTCGCTCAATGGCGCCACGTTGCTGCATCGTCACATACAACCACTGCCCGGTTGGATCAAAACTAACGTTGGTTGGAAATTTGCCGTTTACAGCAATTTCTGCCAGTAACTCACCTTCAGGACTTATTTTTGCAATGACGCCTTTGCCGTAACGGGCGACGTATAAATTACCGGCGCTGTCAGTGCGCATGCCGTCGAGGCCAAAATCCGGAAATTCAATCAGTAGTTTTTTCTGGCTTGGTTGGTAAGCAGCATCCAGCCGATACACCCAGATCCGCCGCTGTGCACTCTCATTGACATACAAAAATCGTTGATCCTGACTGACGGCAACGCCATTGGTGGTGCCCATTTTTCCTTCAACTAACTCTGAGCTGCCGTCCGGCTGAATTTTCCACAGCTGGCCGCTGTTGTTTTTCCAGTCAGGGTCGCTGGCGAATAACACGCCGCTTTGGGTGATCGCCAAATCGTTGGGTTGATGCATCTTCGGCTGATAACTAAATACCCTTAAAGTTTTGCCGTCATAACGCCAGATGTTATGGCCGGTATAATCGGCGATATACATCCGGCCTTGTTGATCAAACCGAATGCCATTGCCGACGCTGCCTTTTGGCAAGCTCAGGTACAAACTTGCCTGACCCTGTGGTGTCACTTTGCCGATAGTGCCTTTATGACTGTCCGCGCTGCCGCCAAAATTCACTGCGTATAAATTACCGGTGGCGTCAACTGCAGGACCTTCAATTTCACCATGAAATACGCCATCGGCCACAAAAGTTTCACTGCGGATAATGGCGATTGGCTGTTGGTGCGCAGGGGCAGGCAACACATTGTTAGCGATCAGTAAATGCAACAACAAAAACATAACGACACTCCTTTGTTATGGTGCAGCCGGTTGAATGCTCTGGGCAAACCGGAACAAATTCTCAGAATCATACTGACGCTTAAGTTGTTGTAATGCAACATAGTTATCGCCGTAATAGGCTTGCGGCCAGTCTTTAATCAGCGCATCGGTGTAATTAAGATAAGCGCCGTTACTGCTCCAGGGCCGCATCTGTTTGCGCATCTGGTTCACCCAGACTGCACCTTCCTGCAACATAACTTCTGGTGTTCCCACCGGGCCGCTAAACAGATACTGGGCACTGAGCACCGCGTCCCGATGGGCAAACGCACTGTGTTTTTTGTCAACACGCCGGATAGCACCGCCCATCGACGTCAGCATCAGGCCACCACGAAAGCCGTCTTTATGGCGTTTTCGGATGGCGTTTAGGAGATGATGTAATGCGGACAGTGGCAAATAATGATTAAAAATATCGGAACTGCCAGCCATTGCCACCCGTTTTAGCTGACCACGTTCATGCTGATTTGGTAGTTTGCATTCCGGCATTTCCAGGCCATCACAGTCGGTCAGCATAAAATCGAGGTATTGATGGTCCTGCATATCCACTTCCGACCAAACATTGCCAAGCTGCAACGCCAATTGATACCAGTGCTGACTCAGCAATGCCGGTTGGCCCATACTACAGGCGCGCAACTGAATTTCTGGTTTGGAATCCGGCTGGCCATTAAACCAGACCGTCGCCTGCGACCAGATTTCATCCGGCAGCGTTTTGAGCCATTGTTGCCACACGGCCAGCACCTGATTACCGTCTTTTAGCGGATAACGGCCAATATAATTTCGAATTGGTGCGGTTTCGAACGTATCAAATTCAAAATGAGTCGCAATGCCAAACTGACCACCGCCAGCACCGCGCAGTGCCCAGAACAACTCGGGATGTTCAGTAGTGCTGCAGTAAATCAGCTCGCCGGTTGCTGTGACCAGTTCCACCCGGCGCAGCGCATCACACGTCAGGCCAAAACGCCGGTCGGCAATGCCCAAACCGCCGCCCAGCACTAAACCCGCTATGCCAACACTGGCACAGCTACCGGCCGGAATTGAGCGTTGTTGCTGGCCTAGCGTGGCATAAACATCGCCAAGCTTAGCGCCGGCGCCGATACTAGCGATATTTTGCTGGAGGTTTATCTGATTGAGTAAACCAATATCAAGTAACACACCGGATGTTGACGACAAACCCGTGTAACTATGGCCACCACTACGCACGGCAAAAGGTAACTGATACTGACGGATAAACCGTATCGCATGTTGTACGTCCAAAGCGCTGTGGCAGCGGATAATGACTGCTGTTGGCACTTCATCGTAACGGGCATTCGCAGCTTTTTTCAGCCGGTTAAACGCATCGGCTGCAGGAAATAACAGATCGCCGGTGAGCTGTTGTGCAAGCTGTTGCCAGTCTGCAGTGTCCGGCAATGGCGTGCTGGTTTTGGCTGGATCCGAAAAAGGCGGCGGCAAGTGGCAACCGGCCAAAGTTCCGGCAGAGAGCAGCAAAAATTCACGTCGTTGCAATAAGGTGGCCATCAGCTTATTTCACACCAACAACATAACCCGGAATACTGCGCTTGGGTAATTGTTGCTCCAGTAGCGTTGCCAGACGGATGAGTTTTGGCTCTGACCATTTGCTGCCGACAATGCTTAACCCCAGTGGTAATAAACCATCCATTCCGGCCGGGATTGTGACCGAAGGGTAACCCGACACGGCTGCAGCAGTCGAAGAGCCAAAACTGTAGGCATCGCCTTTGACATGATCAATGGCCCAGGCGGTAGTGGTGGTCGGCAGTAAAATAGCATCGGCGCCTGCAGCCACCAGATATTGATCTAACATCGCGGTTGCCAGCTGTTTACTGTTGGCGAGCGCCTGCTGATAGGCTTTGGCGTCTTTAGTTAAGTCGATATTATTGGCCTGCTCTAAATACTGCTGACCATAAAACGCCAGCGCAGCTTTGCCTTTTTTCTGGTTAAATTCAACAATTTTAGCGATGGAATTCACAGGTTTTGGCGCGGCATAATCCAGCAACCACTGATTTAAATCACGTTTAAATTCGTAAATAAGCACCGTGAACTCGTCTTTACCCAGCTGCTCTGGTAATTCCCATTCGTTGATGTGCAGCACCTCAATACCTTTCGCGGTTAAGGCGGTGGCGACTTTATCCTGCATTGTTTTGATTGCCGGAAAATTTTGATCATAAGCGCGTACCAACACGACTTTTTTCACGGCGAGCGGTGCTGATGTATCAGAAGTTGCTGCCAACACCAGACTCTGGCCGTACCTGGCTTTCGCGAAGGCAGTTGCCATGCTATCCAGCAACAAAGCCGCATCCGCAACGGTGCGTGCCATCGGGCCCGCAATATCCTGTGATGCCGCAATAGGAATTATGCCAACACCAGACACAGCGCCGTGGGTTGGTTTAATACCGACAACGCCATTGGCTGCTGCCGGGCAGGTAATAGAGCCATCGGTTTCAGTGCCAACTGCCAGCAACGTCATATCGGCCGCGACAGCTGCGCCAGAGCCGGAACTGGAACCACAAGGGCTTTGGCTTAAGACATGCGGGTTTTTGGTTTGGCCGCCTAATAACGACCAGCCGCTGGCTGAGCCTTCACCGCGAAAATTTGCCCATTCGGATAAATTAGCTTTGGCCAGGATCACTGCTCCGGCGGCGCGTAGCTGGCTGACCAGTTCGGCATCTTGTTTGGTCAGAAAACCTTTGAGCGCTAAAGCCCCGGCCGTAGTTGGCATACCGTCTTTGGTGGCGATATTGGCTTTTAATACAACGGGCAAGCCATGCAAGGGCCCACGGATTTTGCCGGCTTTACGCTCAGCATCCAATCTTGCCGCCAACTTCGCAGCATCGCGGTTAATATCGACAATCGCCCTGATTTGTGCGCCCTTCAGGTTGTTTTTATCAATCTGCGCGAGGTAATATTGGGTCAGTTCGACTGCGCTTAAATGCTGTTGGTTCATCAGTTGCTGCGCTTGATGGGCGGTGATGTGCTGCAGCCGGTGTTGCTCGGTCGCGCTGGCGTGATGACTGAGGATGCCAAGTGATAACACCAGCGTTTTTTGGGTAAGAGCGGCAAGTTTCATTCAGGGACCTGTCATATCTTGTTGTTATGTTGAACCAGTGCGAACATTGCAACGTTTTAACCGAAGGATGCAAGCGGCATCCGTCGATCTTTGCAGAAAAATCGACCAATTGCAGTCATGGTTGCCAATATGGGTTCATTCAGACAGGAATCGCCAGCAGTGAACGTCATTTATCAGAAGCTTATCAATAAGATATCGCTAGTTTACTCGGAACAGTTGCGCTGGCGGCGCAAGTTTTTATTGCTGGGATTGTTGCAATTGCTGCTGGGTTGTACCCAGCATCAACCGATGGCACTAAGTAGTAGCGAGTGGCAACAACAACTTAATTTACCCTCAGTGCAATACGCTAACGATTTAAACAGCCAATGGCTGGATCTGGTGCAAAGTGATGAACTGGAATGGTTTGACGACGCACGTCAGCGGGCCGTCCCGGTGCTGTATTACGCACCAAAACAACGCCTGAATAGTGCCAAATTGCCCTTAATTGTATTTTCACATGGCCTCGGCGGTTCGCGTGACCGTTACGCTTATTTGGGGAAATACTGGGCCAGTCAGGGTTTTGCCAGCTTGCATCTGCAGCATGTCGGAAGCGACCGCCAAGTCTGGCGCGGCAGCCGGTTAACTTTACCATTTCGGCTAATGGCCGCTGCCGGCGATGAAGAAGCACTGGCGCGAGTGGCTGATGTGAAATTTGCGCTCAATACTTTGCTTGAGTCCGATTTTGGCGCGTTGATTGATCACAGCAAACTGGTGATGGCCGGTCATTCGTATGGCGCCAATACCTCGATGTTGTTGATCGGTGCCAAGGTCGAACGTTCAGGCTCGTTCCCAGAGCTTCGCGACCCGCGGTTTAGTGCAGCTTTACTGATTTCAGCACCACCATTTTATGATGGTGAACCGCTGGCAGAAGTGCTGGCAACGGTCACAGTTCCGACTTTGCATATCACCAACACCATGGATGAAATTGAAGTACCGGGTTATCACTCACCGCCTTCGGATCGCATCGATGTGTACCAGGCAATGGGCGGTCATTACAAAGTATTGGCGGTGTTTCATGGCGGTAACCACAATATTTTCTCTGGTCGAAGACAACGGCCGGAATTGACGGTGCAAGCACAAGTGTTGCAAGCCGCGACCCAAAGTTTGTCCGGTGCTTTTCTAAAAGGCTGGTTTATGCAGGACAAAACATTGTTACAACAATGGCAGCAGCAACATCAGCCGTTGTTAGCGAGATTTGAGCAGGCCGATGGGGTGTCGGCAGCATTTCATCAATTCGGCGCACTGCACAATCATCTCGCCCAACCTTAATTTTGGCACTTTTCGGTTGCCTTAACTATCCGATGATCGGAGTCATGAGTTATCAGGTCGCTGTCCGCGTTTATTGCCATCCGGTAACCTGCTGCTGCATTCATCTACGGCTGAAGTCTACATCAGGCCGAGCTGGCCGCTATTACTACCTATACTGAAGGGTATCTGACTGTTGTGAGTGTCGGCAAACATAGCTCCAACATAGCAAATAGAGGCCTGTTATTATGGAAACGCTACTAAGGCAGATCATTGAAGGTGTGACCAACACTCGAGGTGATGAATTTTTTCAGGCCATTACTTTACAACTTTCCCATGCAATTCAGGCCGACTTTGTGTTTATTGCCCGGTTGAATAAGGCTGCTTATACCTCGCGTACCTTAGCTTTGGTTGTTGATGGCAAATTAACTGACAATATGGAGTACTCTCTGCAGCATACGCCTTGTGCGAACGCGGCAGATGACAGTTATTGTATTTATCCTTGTGGCATTCAACAGTTGTTTCCAGAAGATTTGTTACTGGTTGAACTGGGTATAGACGCTTATGTTGGTGCACCGCTACACGATTTACGAGGCGACGTGATGGGCATTGTGGTCGCTATGTACCGCACACCAGTCAGCAAGCCTGAACATATCACGACTTTATTTACCATTTTCAGTGGCCGGATTGAAGCCGAAATGGAGCGGCAGGACTACGAGCGCCAGTTGCAGGAACTAAACCAGTTACTGGAGTATAAAATTCAGCAACGCACCACTGAACTACAAAATGCACTAGCAAACGTACAGCAAATGCAAAGCCAACTGGTTGAGTCAGAAAAACTGGCCGCTTTGGGTCATATGGTGGCCGGTATTGCCCATGAGGTAAATACCCCGCTCGGGATCGCTGTCACCACTCATGGGATACTGGAACAGCAATTTCACCAGTTTAGTCAGCAAGTTAGCACCAATCACCTGAGTAAGTCCTCATTGCAACATTACTGCGAGGCAATGCAGCAGGCGTTGCCACTGCTCGCCAGCAATCTGCATCGTGCTGCCGATATGATCCAGAACTTTAAGCGCACCTCAGCCGATCAGCATTCGTCAGAGCAACACCATATTGGTATTTTGCATTACTATCATCAGATCCTCTCTACTTTGTCTGGCATGCTGCGCAAAGCGAATGTTGAGATCCATCTGGATGCCGATCCGGCATGGACCGTGACCACGGTGCCGGGTAGTCATGTGCAGGTATTATCCAATCTGGTACTCAATAGCCTGCAGCACGGCTTTACCGGCTATCTGGGACAACCGCAAATCCATATCACAGTATTAAAGCAGGGCGACGGCTATCTGGTGCAGTACCGGGATAACGGCTGTGGTCTGACACAAGACAGTCGAAAACACCTATTAGACCCGTTTTACACAACGGCCAGAGCACAGGGAGCCAGCGGGCTGGGAATGTTTATTCTGTATAATCTGGTCACTGCTCAGCTGGGAGGCACCGTCAATATCCCCATCACCGCACAGGGTTTTGCGCTGGATTACAGTTTTGTGGACTTAACCGATCGCAGCCGTGTGGGCAAATTGTGAGTGTTCATGTTGCCCGATATCCTAAAACCAGCGGCTGTCAAATGGGCTGTTCAATGCGGCTGTTCAATAAAAAAGCCCGGACCGGCCGGGCTCAGTTTTTTATTCCCGCAGCTGTTATTCCGACAGCTGTCATTCCGGCAAATGTCATTGTGCCAGTCACAAACTGCGAAACTAACAAGACGAAACTTATACCGCCAAATAATCCAGCATACCCTCAGCCGCTTTACGGCCTTGCGCAATGGCGGTGACCACTAAATCTGAGCCGCGCACCATATCACCACCGGCAAAAATCTTTTGTTGATTCGTTTGCAGTGGAAACAGGCTGTCTTCATGCGCAACCACGCGGCCTTTGCTATCAAGCTCAATGCCTTTATCCTGCAGCCATTGTGGCGGGCTAGGCTGGAAACCAAAGGCGATCACCACCGCATCGGCAGCGAGTACTTGCTCGGAACCTGCCACGGCTTCGGCATTGCGGCGACCTTTAGCATCCGGAGCACCAAGCGCGGTTGAAATCACTTTCACGCCACAAGCATGACCTTCGTTATTGACTTCAATGCCAAGCGGTTGCAGGTGGAACATAAACTCAACCCCTTCTTCGCGGGCATTTTGTACTTCTTTGCGTGAACCCGGCATATTGGCTTCATCACGCCGGTAAGCACAAATCACTTTGCTGGCGCCCTGGCGAATGGCGGTGCGCACACAGTCCATCGCAGTATCACCACCACCAAGCACTACAACGCTTTTACCTTTTAAATCAACAAATTGATGTTCGGTTTGCCAGCCCATCAGGTTGTTAATATTACCAATTAAATAAGGTAGGGCTTCATAGACGCCAGGTGCCTGTTCGTTAGTGAGCCCACCTGCCATCGGCGTATAAGTGCCAAGCGCTAAAAACACTGCATCATAATCTTCCAGCAGGCTGTCAAAGCTGACATCCACGCCAACCGTGGTATTTAAGCGAAACTCGATGCCCATCGCACTGAAAATTTCACGGCGTAGTTGCATCACGCCTTTTTCCAGCTTAAACGGCGGAATACCAAAAGTGAGCAGGCCACCAATTTCCGGATATTTATCAAATACCACTGGGGTCACGCCATTACGAACCAGCACATCAGCACAAGCCAAACCCGCTGGGCCTGCACCAATCACTGCGACTTTTTTATCGGTTTTAACCACGGCCGATAAATCCGGCCGCCAGCCCATTTCGAAGGCTTTGTCGTTGATATACTTTTCAATCGAGCCAATGGTGACAGCGCCAAAACCTTCGTTCAGGGTACAAGCGCCTTCACAAAGCCGGTCTTGCGGACATACCCGACCACAGACTTCAGGTAAGCTGTTGGTTTTATGTGATAATTCCGCAGCTTCAATGATCTTGCCGTCGTTGGCTAGCTTTAACCACTGCGGAATATAGTTATGCACCGGGCATTTCCATTCGCAATAAGGGTTACCACAATCGAGACAACGATCGGCCTGACCGGCTGCCTGGGTGTCGGTCATTGGCTGATAAATTTCCACGAACTCGATAGTGCGCGCTTCGTGCGATTTTTTCGGCGGGTCAACCCGCTTTACATCGATAAACTGATAAACATTCTGTGCCATTTTTAATTCCTCACCCTTACATCGCCTGAACCCGCAGCTCAGCAGAGGAGCGTGCGCGGTGGCCCAATAACGTATTGACGTCACTGGTTTTTGGTTTAATCAACTTGAACTGCGCTAAACAACTCTGGAACGACGACAAGAGTTTGTGCGCGCGTTCGGAGCCGGTCGCTTCAAAATGCTGGTGGATGAGACTACGCAGATGCTCTTGTAAGATCGGCGTGCTGACATCCAGGCATTCCACCAGTTCCGGGTTGACCCGAAGGGCTAAATCCTGATGTTCATCAAATAAATAGGCAAAACCACCAGTCATACCGGCACCAAAGTTCACGCCAGTTTGACCTAGTACCACCACCACGCCGCCGGTCATATACTCGCAGCAGTTGTCGCCGGTACCTTCAATCACCGCAATAGCGCCGGAGTTTCGCACCGCAAAACGCTCACCAGCCCGGCCCGCAGCATAAAAACGCCCGCCAGTGGCACCGTACAGACATGTATTACCAACAATAGTGGCGTTATCTTTGGCGAAGCTGACGCCTTTTGGTGGATACACCGCCAGTTGTCCGCCAGTCATGCCTTTACCAACATAATCGTTGGCGTCACCTTGCAGCGACATATGCAGACCACCGGCGTTCCAGACGCCAAAACTTTGGCCGGCGGTACCGACAAATTGCACTTCAATTGGCTCAGTCGCCATGCCCTGATTACCATGATGGCGGGCGATTAAACCCGACAACGCCGCGCCAACCGAACGGTCGGTATTGCGAATTGGCAAACTTAACCGGCCACCAGTTTTGTATTTGACCATATCGGTACATTTGGCCACCATCTGCTGATTCAGCGGGCCAGAATCAAACGGATTGTTGTTCTGCACGCAGTGCAACGACTTTTCCGATTTCACGGCACAGGCTTGTAAAATTGGCGATAAATCCAGTTTCACCTGGCGTGCAGTCTGGCCCTGGCGCTGCACCAGTAAGTCGGTGCGGCCAATTAAATCAGTAATTTCTTTGACGCCCATTTCAGCCAGCAGTTGCCGAACTTCAAAAGATAAGAACTTAAAGTAGTTCATCACCATTTCTGGCAGGCCATTAAAGTGGTCGCGGCGAAGTGTTGCATCTTGGGTCGCTACGCCGGTGGCGCAGTTGTTTAAGTGGCAAATCCGTAAGAATTTACAACCTAACGCTACCATCGGGCCGGTGCCAAAACCAAAACTTTCAGCGCCTAAAATCGCTGCTTTGACTACATCCAGACCGGTTTTTAAGCCGCCATCCACTTGCAAACGCACCCGGTCGCGTAAACCGTTTTCAACCAACGCCTGATGCACTTCGGCTAAACCTAATTCCCACGGGCTACCGGCGTATTTCACTGAAGTTAAAGGGCTTGCACCGGTGCCACCGTCATAACCAGAGATGGTGATGAGGTCGGCATAAGCTTTGGCCACACCGGTCGCGATAGTACCAACGCCAGGCTCGGCCACTAATTTCACCGAAATCAGCGCCTGTGGATTCACTTGTTTTAAGTCAAAAATCAGCTGCGACAAATCTTCAATTGAATAAATATCATGGTGCGGCGGCGGCGAAATCAACGTCACACCCGGTACTGAATAACGTAAACGGGCAATTTCCGCCGTGACTTTTTCACCCGGCAGCTGACCACCTTCGCCAGGCTTCGCACCTTGCGCCACTTTGATTTGAATGACTTCAGCATTGACTAAATAATGCGGCGTCACGCCAAAACGGCCAGATGCCACTTGTTTAATTTTGCTGTTTTTCTCGGTGCCAAAGCGGCGTGGATCTTCACCACCTTCACCGGAATTTGAACGGCCGCCCAAACGGTTCATCGCAATCGCTAACGCTTCATGTGCTTCCGGGCTTAGCGCGCCAATCGACATCGCCGCACTGTCAAAGCGTGGGAACAGCTGCTCGGCTGGTGCTACTTCATCCAGCGCAATTGGTGTGACGTGATCAGTGACCACAGTCAATAAATCGCGAATATGGGCAACAGGGCGCTGATTGACAAAATCTGAGTAGACTTTGTAATCCTCGTACAGGCCACTTTTCACTGCTTTTTGTAAGCTTTGCACCACATCCGGGTTATAGGCATGGTATTCGCCGTCATGCACGTATTTGAGTAAACCTCCATGATTCAACGGTTTACGTTTCAGCCACGCCATATTGGCGCGTAGCTGCACGTCTTGCTGGAAATCTTCAAAATCGGCGCCACTTAAGCGCGAAGGCACATCCGGGAAACAAAGTTTCATCACGTTCTGATTCACGCCAACGGCTTCAAACAGGTTCGAGCAGCGATAGCTGGCGACCGTTGAAATGCCCATTTTTGACATGATTTTGTAAAGGCCTTTATTGATGCCTTTGCGATAGTTAGTAACTGCTTCACGCGCGGTGATGTTTAACGATCCTTTTTCGCACAGCTGCTCGACCGTCTCATAAGCCAAAAACGGATAAATACCGGTCGCACCTAGGCCAACCAATACTGCAAAGTGGTGTGGGTCGCGCGCGGTGGCCGTTTCAATCACAATGTTGGAATCACAGCGCAGTTGCGCGTCGACTAACGCATGATGCACCGCGCCTACCGCCATCGCCGCTGGAATAGGAATAAGCTCTGGCGCAATCCGGCGGTCGGTTAAAATCACCAGCACCACTTTTTCTTCGCGCACTGCGGTGGTGACTTCCAGTGCCACACGGCGGACCGCTTGCTCCAAAGTTTCGTCATTTGGGTTGTAATTCAGGCTAAAAATCTGATGGCGATAGTATTTTTCATCGGCGGTTTTCAGCTGTTTTAAATCCGAGTACATCATTACCGGTGATTCAAACTGAATACGGCGGGCGTAACCGGCAGTTTCGGAGAACACGTTATGCTCACGGCCAATACTGGTCGCCAAGGACATCACGTGCGCTTCACGTAAGGGGTCAATCGGCGGGTTGGTAACCTGCGCAAACTGCTGGCGGAAATAATCGTAGAAAGTACGAGGTTTACGCGACAACACCGCCATCGGCGTGTCATCACCCATCGAACCCACCGCTTCCTGACCGTCTTTGGCCAGCACGGTAATTACTTGTTCAATCTCTTCATAGCTGTAGTTAAACAGCTTGTGATAAACCATCATTTCATCGTCGGTGAAGACGCGTTTGCCGATGAGGTCGACTTCGAATTTTTCGTAAGGCACTAAACGCTGTACGTTTTGTGTGAGCCACTGCCGATAGGGATGACGGGCGCGTAAATCTTCATCAATTTGCTCTGAGCGCCAGATCTTGCCGGTTTGTGTATCAACTGCCAGCATCTCGCCCGGCCCCACGCGGCCTTTTTCCTGCACTTCATCAGGTGTGTAATCCCAGATGCCGACTTCTGACGCCAGCGTGATTAATTTATCTTTGGTAATAACAAAACGGGCAGGGCGCAAGCCGTTGCGATCCAGATTACAGGCCACATGCTGGCCGTTGGTCAACACAATACCGGCCGGACCATCCCACGGCTCCATATGCATCGAGTTAAATTCGTAGAAGGCTTTCAGGTCATCGTCCATTACCTTATTGCCTTGCCACGCTGGCGGCACCAGCAACCGCATGGCGCGGAATAAATCCATGCCACCGGCTAAAAATAGCTCCAGCATATTGTCGAGTGAACTCGAATCTGAACCTTTTTGGCCAACAAAAGGCGCGGCATTTTGCATATCAGGCAGCAAAGGCGAGGCAAACTTGTACTGCCGGGCACGCGCCCATTGGCGGTTGCCAGTAATGGTATTAATTTCGCCGTTATGGGCGAGGAACCGGAATGGCTGCGCTAACGCCCAGCGTGGCATGGTGTTGGTCGAGAACCGTTGGTGGAATACACAAATAGCGGTTTCCATCCGGATGTCGGCTAAATCCAGATAAAAACCTGGTAAATCGGCCGGCATCATCAGGCCTTTAAACACCGTGACTAAGCTGGAGAAACTTGGAATGTAAAAGTCTTCGTCATTGACGATTTGTTTTTCAATGCGGCGGCGCACCATATAAAGGCGGCGCTCTAAATCGTGGTCACCCCAGCCAGGTTGTGCGCTGACAAAAGCCTGCAGCACTTTGGGCATCGAACTTAAGGCGATAGGGCCGAGCACAGATGAGTCCACCGGCACTTCGCGCCAGCCGACTAATGTTAAAGTTTCGCGGGCAATTTCTGCTTCAGCGATTTGTTTGGCAAATTCGGCTTTCACCGGATCCTGGCTGAAGAAAAAGATCCCCACCCCATATTTTTTGCCTAATACCCAGCCGTTCTCCTCTGCAATAGCGCGAAAAAAACTATCTGGTTTTTGCATCAGCAAACCACAACCGTCACCGGTTTTACCGTCTGCTGAAATCCCACCCCGATGTTGCATCCGATCCAAACCGCTGATAGCAGTCCGAACGATGCGATGGCTGGCGGTGCCTTCTAAATGCGCAATCAAGCCAAAGCCACAGTTTTCTCTGGCCTGACTGTGGTGATACAACCCCATGACTCTAACCCTCCAACCTGTCCTGCAAAATTAAAATACCCGTCGTCCTTCAAGCTGCAGCTTTGTTGGCGGTTTCACTCGCCCCAATCACATAGGACAACTATGTTCATGGGGACTCGTTCGACCGCCGCCGCGCTGCAACTCGAATGACTTAGGGTATTAACCCGTCGTCCTTCAAGCTGCAGCTTTGTTGGCGGTTTCACTCGCTCCAATCACATAGGACAACTATGTTCATGGGGACTCGTTCGACCGCCGCCGCGCTGCAACTCGAATGACTTAGGGTATTAACCTGTCGTCCTTCAAGCTGCAGCTTTGTTGGCGGTTTCACTCGCCCCAATCACATAGGACAACTATGTTCATGGGGACTCGTTCGACCGCCGCCGCGCTGCAACTCGAATGACTTAGGGTATTAACCCGTCGTCCTTCAAGCCGCAGCCTCAAAAGAATTCGGTATAAATATGTTTAATTAATGAATTATTATTCTTATTTTTAGTTTTTTTACGTTTGAAAGAAAATAACGGCAATACTTTCAAGGGTCAAGGGTTGTTAGTGTTTTTACTCTAGAGTGGCCGATGCGTCGTTTAGACGTCTAAACATAAAGACCTGAGTTAGATATACCGATAAATCGACAAAAATGCAAGCTGACTTTTGGTGAATAACCCGCCAGTCGTCGCCTGTAGCTGATCCGATGAGTGTTGTAATAAAATTACAACTTTAGCCGGTAATAGCTGAAAATCATGAAAAAAAACCAACAAAAAAGCTGCCGAAGCAGCTTTTTTAGTTGGATTACCACGAATGTTATGCGTTAGTTATGCGCTTATGATCTGAGAATAATCCAGCGGTTTTCGCTAATTTCAGGCGCGATAGCCGTTCTTTAAGCCTTTCACAGTCACGGCCACCGCATCATGGGCGTGCAGTGATTCGTAGTGGTTCACGCGAAGCCAGAAGTCATCAAATTCACTCAGCTGGTTCAGTGTGTATTTCACCCGACGGGCGGCATCTTCACAGAACATCAGATTTTGACCGTTAAGGCGGGCGAATTCCTGTTCGTCAGCGCGTTTCACCGCGGCTTGCACCGGCGTTTTTAACGCATCTTCAATCGCATCAATTAATGCAACGATTGGGAAATCGGTCAGTTTGTGATTGAGCTTCACTTTAATTTCAGCCACTGAACGCTGGCTATGTGGTGTTGCGACTATGCCCTGGGTGGTACCCAACCAGTCGACCACCAGTTCGCTGCTGATTTGCTGCTGACCGGCGAATTTTGTGGTAAAAGCTTCCTGAATGAGCTGGCGTGCTAAAGCGGCAGAGCATGGGCAAGTCGATGAATAAGGCACTTTAACGGCCAGTTCAACCGATAATTCTTTATCAACCACCTGGCCGGTAACCGTCACCGGATAAGCTTTCCAGCCTTGTTTTTCAGTGATCAGCGCTTTGCGGCGTAAATGCAGGTCGAAATCGAACTTCACAAAGGCCTGATCGCTTAAATCTTCATGGCTGCTGATAAAACCGTCCAGCAATTCACAGAGGCTGGCGTGGCTTAAGCTGGATTCACGGGATAAATCGTCCAGCAACAAATACAACCTGGACATATGAATGCCTTTAGCTTTTGGATCTTTTAAGTTCACAAAAGCTTCCACATGCGCACTAACCTGACGTGGCGCTTCACCGGCAATGGCCAGCATCAGTGGCACTTCAATATTGCTCATTCCAACCCAGTCCAGTACCCCTTCGGTGGTGGCACTAGAGTGATTGGCTACATCTGGCATCGCTGTCGGCATGAATTCTCCAAGTCCGTCGATTGCAAAAAAGTTCAGCACAGCGGGCGGTTAGATTCAGGGCATAAAGGCCGGAATAAATTGCCACAACTGCTGGATAGCCGAAAAAGGGCTGCATTTTACCGCAGTTCACAAATTTGTCTTATGAAAAATTTGCGATAAGGTCATCCATTTTTTCGAGTGATCGCTTGAAAAGCAAAATACCCGATTAAAACACTCGGGTATTCTACTCTGTCAGTTTACGGGGTGACAAGCAAAGCAGATCAATTCGAAGTAGCGTCTGAGTGAGTGTTCAGGTTGTCAGCGCCGCGTGTTGTTTAAAAAATAGCTACTGCTGTCTTCTACGAATGATTGCTTTCAAAGGTACCAAACATCACTGCTTTACCAGATTTAACCAGCAGTTTTCCTTTTGCAAAAACACTATCTATCTGAAGATTATTTATATTAATCAATACAATATCAGCATCTTTGTCCGCAGCTAGCCGACCTTTATTGCCAAGCCCTAACACGTCCGACGGTGATGCTGTAATAGCAGCAATCGCATCAGGCAACGCCACCTGATAATCGAGTACCGCGCTTCTGGCGCTTTGATACAAGGAGCTGACTTTACCAACTTCTAACCCTAATAACTGACCGGTGCTGCTGAAAATAGGCAAACTGGCGTTGCCATCTGAGCTTAAAGTCAGCTGCGCTATCGGAATTTCGTTCGCTAATGCCAATGCCTGTGCGGCGGCTACTTCGCCATGTTGTAAATCGTAGTCTGTGGAGCTGATGGTAGAATCAATCAAGGTGGGGTTCTGTTGACAGAAACCGCCAGTACAACTTGGGTTGTCAAAGCAGTTTCTACTTGTTAAACCACTCCGAAAGATAGAATGACGAGTAGTGATAGGAATCCAGTCGGTGAGCTTTTTTTAACATACCAATACAGTTTCGCAGCATCACTTTATTTTGCGGCACCGGAAGAATTACTTCTAATTGGCAAATATGTCAATACCAGTTAATCTAGCTGCCTCGTTTTACGCACGACCTGATGCCAACTACATAACAAGAAAGAGACTATGAAATTAGCCCGATTCCGCTTGCCACTGCTGCTGTTGATGTTGCCGATTGGGTCCACCCTCGCGGCCGAAACGAAAAAATTCCCTTCATATTCAATGGTTTTAATGGGGGGAGGCCTGTCGGTTTGTTCCTCAGCTCAAGAATCTGCTTGTGCTTCAGCGCCAGAGTGGTCCAGGTCAGCTAAAAAACACGCGTTGTATCTGGTTCAACCGCAGTATATCAGCAACATCGCTAGTGCCAGCGCCAGCGATTGGCCTGCCGATCGCAAGCCGTTATTGCAGCAAGTCGCTGCCATGTTGCAACATTTACAGCTGAAACTTGCTGATACACCAGTGAGCCAACGTGAGTTAAGCCGGTTATGGCGCAGCAGTGAAGTTGAAGTCAATGGCAGCTGGGTGTCTGGTCGTGAGTTGTATAGCAGTCTGAGTGGCGCTGAGCTCAATTACATTTTTGATCAACTGGAAATTGCAGTCACCGCCAGCACGGGCCAAAAAGCACGGCTGGAAGAGCAGGTTGCCCCAGCACAAAGTACCGATCAGTTTTCATTGGGTTTGTATCAGCAATTTGTCGAGTTGGCGCGCGAAGTCAGCGTGAAAAAAACACCGCATATTTTAGTACTGACGGCATCTGGCCGTGACCCCTATGCTGCCGTTGATTATTACCTTTCATTGTTCCAACAACTTGGCGCAACGGTAAGCTGGTTGCCGGTCAATGCGGCGTATCAGGCGGCGTTACGAGACAGTGCCGGTACCGCTGCTGGCTGTAATAATTTTTCGCAACATTTAACTAAAGAACAAGGTAGTTTTCAGCGCGCCAGGGTCTATCCGGATTTAGCCGTCCAGCAAAAAGAATTTTGTTTAAAAGGTTCAGAAAATGCCGTTGATCTGATTAGCAAAGCTGATGCGGTATTTATTAATGGCGGCGATCAGAGCTTGACCTATAAAGCGTTGAAGCAACCGGATGGTTCCGACACCCCGGAACTCGCCAAAATCCGCACTATGCTCGAACGCGGTCAACTGGTGTTGGCCGGCACCAGTGCGGGTACTGCCGTATTATCAGGTGGTAGTTATCGTGGCCAGCAGACGGTAATGATTAGTAATGGCCAAAGCGCTCAAGCGCTGTATCAAGGAGCGCTGGCACAGCCGGCTCCGTCTGATGGCTGTGAAAATGATCGCAGCTGTGGTGAAGGTGTTGATGAAAAAAGTCTCACTTATCAACCAAGTGGCTTGAATTTGTTTCCGTGGGGCGTGTTAGATACGCATTTTTCTGAACGCGGCCGTCAGGGCCGCCTGTTGACTTTGGTTGCGCAAACCAAAACCAATTTTGGTTTTGGCGTGGACGAAGCCACTGCGCTGATGGTTGGTTTTGATCAGAAAAACCCGGATCTTGTCCGGTTCCATGTTAAAGGCAATAACGGTGTCTTTCTGGCAGAACGTAGCGAACACAGTCAATTTCAACCTTCTAAACTGACTGCAATGAACAGCCATTATTTCACCAATGGCGATAGTTTCAGCTTGCAACAAGGTCAGCTGCTGACTAATTTCGCCGACTGGAAATATGCACCAAATACCAGCAACCGGCCATTACTCAATTCCGGCAATGTGTTTGGAGCTGACAATTACCGGCAACTGGCACAATTGCTGTGCGGCACGCAAAGTCGCGACGCCACCGGTCAGTTTGAAGTTGCCGGCCGCGAATATAAACTGAAGTTACATCGTCCGGCCGTAGCAGCCAGCAGAACAGGGCAGTATGCTGTTGGTAACGTGAATAAAACTTATTGTTCCTACCGCAATGTGTTGGTATCCGTTGAACCAACACTGTAATTGCCAGTGGAGCTGACTAGAGGACCGCAGCATTGAGCCAATATCCGGTTCACCCTTGGGTGCGTCGATTAGCTGCAGTTCTCAAGTTGTGGGGCTGGTTACAGCTGGCCAGCCTGATGACGCTGTTTCTGATGCTCAGCAGTGGTTTATTGGCACTCGCGGTCAGCCTGATCCTATACAACCAGGTGCACTGGCACATGGTGGCTATTGCCTTGTTGGTTGCCGCCGTAGCGGCGCCGGTATTTGTCGCAATACTGCTGTATCTTATTCGACACCTCGATGCCGCCTTGTTTTATCTGAAAGACTCGGCGCGGCAAGAAACCCTACTGAATGAAAATCTGCAGGAAAACATCCGCCAACTGAACTTCGAAATTGAAGAGCGTAAAAAAGCTTTTCAGGCCAAACGCCGGGCAATTGACGAACTTCGCAAAGAAATTTCTGAACGCAAAAAAACCCAAATCGAATTGGAAGAACAAAGTTTGTTGATGAAATCTATCGTCGACAGCTCGCCCGATTTATTCTATTACCGCGATGAAACCGGCCGTTTTGCCAGCTGCAATAAAATGTTTGAACAGTTAATTGGTAAAACTTCTGCTGAACTGATTGGCCACTACCCATCAGAAATTTATTCGCCGGATGTGGCACCGGCCGCCATCCTGACTGACCACGAAGTGTCGGTCAATCAGGCCGAGCTGACACTTGATGTCGAATACACCACACCACAAGGGCAGGTGATGTGGTTTGAAATGCGTAAAGTGCCGTTTTTTGACCGGCAAAGCCGTTACATCGGTTTGCTTGGCTTTGGCCGTGATATCACTTCACGGAAATTAGCCGAACAAGCATTGGAACGTGCTTATCAGGACAAAGGCAAGTTTATCGCGACTTTAAGCCACGAGCTGCGCACACCACTGAACGGTATTGTTGGTTTGACCCGCCGCTTGCTGCAAACGGGCCTGACCGACGAGCAGCGCAGCTGGTCCAATACCATCTTTAGTAGCGCAGAAACCCTCGGTAACATTTTTAATGACATTATCGATTTGGATAAAATCGACCGGCAGGATTTAGATATCGTCTGTCAAAGTGTTGATCTGGGGCAGTTTATCGGCGACATCGCTAACTTCGCGGAGCTGATTTGTCAGCAAAAAGGTCTGCAGTTTAAATTGCAGCAGGTCGGTGATTTTCAGGTGTTTGCACGGTTGGATCCAACCCGCGTCCGCCAGGTGTTATGGAACCTGTTAAATAACGCGGTGAAGTTCACCGCCAAAGGCACGGTCAGCCTGTACTGCGAGTTTGTGGCAGACACTGATCGGTGCAGCTTAATTTTTATGGTCAACGACACCGGTATTGGTATTGCGCCGCAAGAGCAGTCGCGGATTTTTGATATGTACTACAAATCCAGTGACGGTCGGCGGTTAAGTATTGTTGGTTCGGGCATTGGTTTATCAGTTTCCAAAGCTCTGACTGAAGCGATGGGCGGCGAAATCAACCTGCAGAGCCAACTGAATCAGGGCAGTAGTTTTAGCGTGCATTTACCAACTGAATTGATGGCGGAGCCGGCACAGGTTGCCGCAGTTTCTTGTCCAAGTCTGACTATTTTGTTGGTGGAAGATGTGCCGCTGAATGCGGAAATCGCCAGCAATCTGCTGGAGCAGCGTGGTCATTTGGTGATCCATGCCGAAACTGGCGAAGATGCGCTGGCGTTGCTGGAAACCGAAGATGACATCGACTTAGTGCTGCTGGATATGCAGTTGCCGGATATGACCGGTGATCAGATCGCCCGTTTTATGAAAGAAGAGGAACATCTGGCGCAAATTCCGATCGTGGTATTAAGCGCCAACGTGCGAAAAGCCGAACAACAGCTGGCGGGTATTCAGATTGCCGGATCGCTGGCGAAACCTATTAATACCACCAATCTGGATCAGATACTGGCGCAGTTGTTTTCACCGAGCATGGTGCGCTCGGTGCAAACCGTGGTGACAACACCACAGGACACGGTGCTTGATATCAATACCTTGCAGGACTATTTGCAGTCGCTCGGTAAGAATTCGGTCAAACGTAGTATTCAGCTGTTTCAGCAGGTGTTGCCAGGGTACATCAATAAAATGCTGGAAACCGCAACGCAGCAGGATTTAACAGAGTTTCAGGAAGCCGCCCATAAGCTCAAGGGTGCAGCATCGTCAGTAGGGTTGTTATGGGTGCAGCAACAAGCGAAGCAATTAGAGCAGGAAGAACAGCCAAACTGGCAGAGTATTGAACGGCAGTTAATTGAATTTCACTTAACAATAGAGCGGCACCTGGCCGCTCTACATGAGTACGTCGAACAATACTGATAACGGTTTCACACTTCAACTAATAAGGCAAGCTTTTAGCCAAAATCATTGGCGATGCAGGTAGGCGACGAGGGAAAGAGACCCCAGGAGCATAGCTGTTCTATGTGACTGGGGCGAACGACCGAAGGCAACACCCCTGCATCGTCAAGGATGAAGGCTAAAACTTATTTTTCTAGCTTGCCGACAAAACGATAACCCTCACCATGAATGGTGCTGATTAATTCCGGGCTATCTACATCCGATTCAAAATGTTTGCGGATACGGCGAATGGTGACATCAACAGTCCGGTCGTTTGGACGTAAATCACGGCCGGTCATATGACGGATTAACTGTTCGCGGGTGAAAATTTTACCCGGAGTATCCAGCATCAGACGCAGCGCACGGTATTCACCTTTTGGCAGACGACGTGACACACCTTTTGGTGAAGTCAGGTTGCGGCTGTTTTCATCTAAAGTCCAACCGTTAAACTTAACGATACTCTTATGCTCTTCAACCACCGGCTGTGACACAGTACGGCTTAACAGGTTGCGGGCACGGATCGTCAGTTCACGCGGGTTAAATGGCTTGGTCAGGTAATCATCAGCGCCAATTTCCAGTCCCAGAATACGATCGACTTCACTGTCACGACCGGTCAGGAAAATCAGACCGATGTTCTCTTTCTGGCGTAACTCCCGCGCCAGAATTAAGCCGTTTTTCCCTGGCAGGTTAATGTCCATTACAATCAGATTGACTGCGTTGTCGGTCAGTTTCTGATGCATTTCTTCACCATTAACAGCTTCCAGCACGTCATAACCTTCACCCTGAAACAGGCTGACCAGGTTTAAACGTGTTACTTCTTCGTCTTCTACGATCAATATTACAGGCGTCTGCATGGGAGATGAACCTTATGTAAATTGTGTTGGTTTTTTAAACAGGTCGAAAGCGCGAAAATGACAAGCGGTTGTCATTTTTTTTGCAATTATAGCTTTCGGGCCAAATGTTAACAAGTGATTTTGTTAACAATTAGCCAGAGCTAATTTACGGTGCATCTGTTTTGATTAAAACAATTTAAATTCAAAAGGTTATGTTGCTTAGATGGTTTGTTCGGCTGATGCTTTAATCACCACCGGGAAGTCAAACATAATGTTTACGCCATGGCCAAGACTACTTTCAAGGCTGATTTTACCATTCAGTGCCTGAGTCACCAGGTTGTACACCAGGTGCATCCCAAGGCCGCTGCCACCTTCGCCGCGTTTGGTGGTGACGAAGGGATCAAAGATCCGTTTTTTGATATGTTCCGGCACACCAGCGCCGTTATCGGAGTAATGAATAAAGCAGCGGCTGTGCTCAACTTTGACCTTAATTTTAATGGTGCCATGATCAGTCTGTTCAAAGGCGTGAATGAGGCTGTTCATAATTAAATTAATCAGGATTTGATTGACCGGACCTGGTTTGCTGTCGATTTCCAGTGTTGGGTCACATTCCAGTTCCACCTGATGCTGGGTCTTTTTCAAGTTTGGCCGCAGCGAAAGCAAAACTTCATTCATCAGCTGTAGCATGTTGAATTGGCGTCTGTTTTCATTCGACTGATCGACGGCAACCTGCTTAAAGCTGCGAATTAAACTGGCAGCCCGCTCCAGATTACGATAAATAATCCCAAGGTTTTCTTTACTCTCAGCCATAAATTTGGACAGCTGCGAAGAGGTCAATTTTTTCTCGTCAAAGGCGGTTTGGATATCAGCTAGCTTGTCTTGCATCAGCGTTGACGCTGTGACCCCCAAGCCAATCGGTGTGTTTACTTCATGTGCCACACCGGCCACCATCTGGCCGAGACTGGCCATTTTTTCAGTTTCGACAATCTGATTTTGATACTGATGCAAGGTTTCTAAAGTATTCAACAAATCTTGATTGGAGCTTTTTAAAGCCAAAGTCCGTTCACTGATTTTTTGCTCCAGCCCCTGGTTTAGCTGGCGGATTTCCAGCTCTGCCTGTTGCACCTTGTTAAACTGCTGTTCAATTCGATCCAGCATATTATTAATAGCTCGCCCCAGCATATGCAGCTCTTCGATATTTGCCGCCGGTGCCCGCACCGAATAACTTTTCTCTTTGGTTACTTTTTGTACAACACTTAGCAATGTTTCAATCGGTTTGGTAAATCGACGTTGTAAACGTACGCTGACGAAAAACGCACCGATTAAAGCGATAATTGCGATCAATAAATCGTACAAGATCCTGTTTTGCATGTATTTATTCAATTCATCGAGGCTGGCACGCAAGTAAATGTAGCCGATTTTTTTACCTTCAAAATCAACGGCTTTGGCAATTTCTATCACATCACCATCAAAATGTGGTTCCAACAGTTCATCGACTTTATCGAACTGCGTCGGGTGGGGGCCTACATCACGCCTGTTATAACTGGAAAAAAAGCTCAGCTGATTGGTCTCAGCTGTTAATTTATAAATATGAATGTTGTGCAAAATATCGACAGCGGCAAACGACTTTAGACGACCGTCTTCCATCTCGGCATCATCGTATAAAATACTGGCTTTGGAATTAAAGGCAACGATATTGGCGTAGGCGTGTAGCTGGTCTACCAGCTTTTTCTTTTGAAAATTGATGTCTTGCAATGACGAGATGGTCAACGAAGCAAACAATGTAATGCTACAAATCAGCATTACCACCCAGCTCAGTGCACCTTTAATTGAGGTCGTGCGTAATAAGGGCTTCATGTATCCGGTCACTAAACCTTAATTTACGTCAGATGGTTAGAACTTTGATGTTATGCATTTTCAGCAAATTAAGCAAATTAAGCAATTTAAGCAAATTTAAGCAAATTTAGTGAAGCACCCTGACAAATATGTTGGCGCCGGTTATAGTGAGTGTCGGCTGCTTTCTGCGGTATCGACAGTGGCCTTGAACCGGTCATTTTGTCCGGTTTTACGCCGATTGTTGCCAACAGGAGCCGACGATGGATCTGTGGGAAAACTATAAAACCAGCGTATTTTTGTGCCATCAATCGCTGGGTGATCAAATCGATTTTGCCATTATCAGTGCGCAAAATCCCAAAGGTGAAATATACCCGCTGCAACACAATTTGACGTTAAACCGCGAATTCGAAACCCACCTTAACGACTTGCATCTGCCATATCGCACCTTGATTGGCGCTTCACCCGATTTAACTTTTCAGGAAAATAGCTTTGCGGTGCTCTGTGATAAAGCCAGTGCGTTAGATATGGCATTACAGTTTGAACAAAACGCGATTTATTGGGTTGAAGCAGGGCAGTTGTTTTTGGTGCCGGCGTTAATGCCGCAGCATGAAGAGTATCTGGGGTTGTACTGTCAACGGCAGATAGTGCTTTGATATCCCCGTCATCCTTGAAGATTCGGGGTTGTTGCCTTCGCTCTCTCACCCCAGTCACATAGACAGCTATGTTCCTGGGGCTTCGCTCCCTCGTCGCCTACCCGAATCTTCAATGATTTAGGGTATATAGCGCTTTGAGAGAGTACTTTGATTTAGGGTAAGGCGTTTTCAGTTGGTAGCGGCGGGTAAAACTCAGCCGCTGTGGATATTTTCTTAGCTTTTCCGGCTCATATAAACCACAAATCCTTGGCGTCTGGCCAGTTCTTTGACGTTGCCAAAAGTCGTTTTTAACCATTCGGCATAAGGTAAATGGGCGTTCGCAACTATCGTCAGGCTGCCACCACTTTTCAGTTTGCCCTTGCTGTCATCAATAAACTTCTGCGCCACGCTATAGTCGGTTTTGATCCCGGTGTGAAACGGTGGATTGCTGATGATATGGTCAAACAGCGGTGTGCCATTTGGCATGCCATCGGCGGCCAGCACAGTGGCGCTTTGCTGATTCAGCGCAAAAGTGGCTTTACTGCTGTCAACCGCTAAGGCGCTGACATCTGAGCAATACATTTTTAATGCTGGCTGTTGCTGTAATAAATAGCTACCGACAATACCGGCGCCGCAGGCAAAATCCAGTACTGTGCCCTGATGAATATGTGCCACATGTTCTAATAAAATCGCGGTGCCAATATCTAACTTGCCGTGATTAAACACGCCAGGCAAGGAGCAGAATTTAATGCTGCTGTGGGCAGTTTTGGCGCTGAATTGTTGCATCGCAATAGCAGGTTGCGGTTTATCGGCCAGGCCATTGAGTGCAAACCACAGACAGTGTTTGGCATTGTCCAGTTTGTGCGCGGTAAGCCCAAGCTTTTCAGCATGACCGGTTAAACTTTTGATGCCGCCTTTATTGTCACCCACCAAATAAACTTCAGTTTTTGCGCTGATGTTTGCCGTTAACTGCGACAGGCTGAATGACAGCTGCTCTTTACTTTTTGGGTAAAAAATAACAACGGTATCAAACACTTCTTCGCTTGTAAGCGCCACTGAAAAAAAGCATGGTGCTTCTGATTGTGCTTGCCAGCTGTTGGCGACAGTTTTGTCGGTGGTGTAACAAAACAGCTGCAATTCAGGCGCAGCTTGCGCCAGTTCGCGGGCTAAATCGTCGGCCATAGGTTCAACCAGCAGCACTTTGCCAGTTAAGTCGTTGATATTTCTAAGTAGCAGTTGACTCGGTGGGGTCAGCATTAATTTGTCTTCTTAAACATTAAATCCCAAACACCATGGCCTAATTTGACGCCACGGTTTTCGAATTTGGTGAGTGGCCGGTTGTCCGGGCGGGGCACATATAAATTATCGCTGGCCAGATTCTGATAACCCTCAGCGGCCGTCATCACTTCCAGCATGTGTTCAGCATAGTTTTCCCAATCGGTCGCCATGTGAAACACACCACCGACTTTTAATTTGCGGCGCAGCACCTGCACAAAGTCAGGCTGCACAATACGGCGTTTATGGTGACGGGTTTTGTGCCATGGATCGGGGAAAAACAGTTGGATGGTGGTTAAAGAACCGTCGGCGATGCTGTCGTTTAGAATTTCGACCGCGTCATGTTCGAATAAGCGGATGTTTTTGACGCCTTCGGTTTCGGCTTCACCTAAACAGGCGCCAACACCAGGTTTGTGCACTTCAATACCGATAAAATCCAGCTCAGGTGCGGCTTTTGCCATGGCAACAAAAGATTTGCCCATGCCAAAACCAATTTCCAGGACCAGATCCGCTTGGCGGCCAAACACCTGTGCAAAATCATAAGGCTGCGGCTGATGTTCCAGACCCATGGTTGGCCAGAATAACTCTAAACTGCGCTGCTGGCCCTTGGTCAACCGACCTTCCCGCAGCACAAAACTGCGAATACGGCGCAGATATTTTGGCTGTTCGGTGCTGTCATCCTGGGCTGAAGTGGCGGTTGTGTTATCTGGTGTGGTCATCTGGACACTCTCTATCGGACATTTTAGCGGCGCACATTATGCGTGGTTACGCCCATCTACTCAACCGACTTTGCATTGGCAGCGCTTAATTGGCGGGTTAGACTGCACGTTCAAAACGGAGTCTTGGAACCTATGTTGCAGCAGTTAGCAGTAAAAACATTTCAAAGTCAGGTAGTTAACTGGCAAAAGGCACATGGCCGTCATCAGTTGCCATGGCAGCAAGCCAGTAATCCTTATCGGGTGCTCGTCTCTGAATTGATGCTGCAACAAACTCAGGTCAGTACCGTTATTCCGTATTTTAACCGCTGGATGTTGTCATTTCCGACCGTGGAAGCTTTAGCAAATGCCAGCAATGACCAGGTGATGGCGCATTGGCAGGGTCTTGGTTATTACGCCAGAGCTCGTAATCTGCATAAAGCTGCTATCTATATCAGCGAGCTTGGCGCTTTTCCGGAAAGTATTGATGACTTATTAAAAGTGCCCGGTGTCGGACGTTATACCGCAGGCGCCATTATGTCGTTTGCTTATGATGCTTATGGCCCAATTGTCGATGGTAACGTGCGACGGTTGTATGCAAGGTATTTTGCGATTAACGGCGTCACCAATAGTTCTGCCGTCGACAAACAGTTGTGGGCCTTGTCTTTGCAGCTTACCCCCTTTGACAATTGCAAAAGTTTTGCCCAGGGTTTACTGGATTTAGGCGCCACCATCTGCAAGCCGCGGCAGCCATTGTGTGAGCAGTGTCCGCTGGCGTTGACCTGTCAGGCGTTGTTGCAAAACCGGGTTGATGAACTGCCAACCCCAAAACCGAAAAAAACCGTGCCGGTGAAAGACGGACATTTTCTTTGGTTGCAACAAGACGGACAGGTCTTTTTGCAAAAACGGCCAGCGCCCGGGATTTGGGCTTCGTTATGGTCGCTGCCGCAAGTCGCAGCTGATGATGTTTTATTGCAGCAAGCACGTAAGCATGGCGAATTTGTACATCAATTTACCCATTACAAATTAAACGCTACGGTCTGGCAGATTGATCATAGCCATTTACCAAAACTACAACAGGTACAAGAACAACAACCCGGTAGTTGGTATCAACAAACACAATTAGCCGAAGTTGGTTTGCCAGCACCAATCCGCAGTTTTATCGAGCAACAACCAGAATTTGCCAAGCCAGACCAGCCGTAACTGTGCCGGCCGCTACTTTTCCGGTTGGATAACGGTTAAGGCAACCAAGTCGAAAATAGATTACAATGCCGCCGTTCCCACCGGCGACCGCTGGTTTTGATGGCAGGAGATTAACTGATGGCTCGTGAAGTATTTTGTGTTTTTCTGAAAAAGCAGGCACCAGGCCTCGATTTTCAACTTTATCCGGGAGAACTGGGTAAAAAAATCTTCGATAACATCAGCAAAGAAGCCTTTGCCCTGTGGCAAGCCAAGCAAACCATGCTGATCAATGAAAAGAAACTCAACATGATGAACCTGGAGCATCGCAAATTGCTGGAAGAAAACATGCAGCAGTTTTTGTTTGAAGGCCAGGAAGTCAAAGTCGAAGGTTATGTTCCTCCTGCGAACGGCAAGTAACAAGCTATTAATCAGTATTAGGATGAACTATGGCCCGCCGGTTACCACCGCTTAATGCACTAAAAACATTTGAAACTGCTGCCCGCCATTTAAGTTTTACCAAGGCCGCAGAAGAAATGTATGTGACGCAGGCGGCCATTAGTCATCAGATTAAAGCGCTGGAAGACCATTTAGGTCTGAAGTTGTTTATGCGCAAGAACCGCTCTTTGCTGTTGACCGAGGAAGGTCAGGGTTATTTTCTGGATATTAAAGAGATATTCCTGCACTTGCATGAAGCAACGGAAAAACTGCTGGCACGAGGTGCCAAAGGTGCGTTAACCGTGAGCTTGCAGCCAAGTTTTGCCATTCAGTGGCTGGTGCCCAGGTTAAGCCTGTTTAGTGAATTACACCCGGACATTGACGTGCGAATTCGCGCCGTGGATGCCGAAGAAGGTTCGATGAGCGACGATATTGATGTCGCCATTTATTATGGTCGTGGCAACTGGCGCAATTTGCATTCAGATAAACTACACACCGAATATTTGTTGCCGGTCTGTTCGCCGATGCTGCTGAACCGCGCCAAACCGTTAAACGAGCCGGCCGATTTACGTTTTCATACTTTATTACACGACACCACCCGTGACGCCTGGAAAGCTTGGTTTACCAGTCAGGGATTTAAGCACTTTAATGTCAATCAGGGGCCGATTTTCAGCCACAGTGCCATGGTATTGCAGGCCGCTATTCATGGTCAGGGCGTAGCTCTGGCGCATAATATCCTGGCAAGACCCGACATTAATTCCGGCCGTTTAATAGTGCCGTTTAATCATGTGCTGCAAACCAAAGATGCCCATTATCTGGTCTGTCGTGACAATCAGACCGAACTTGGCAAAATTGCCGCTTTCCGGCAGTGGATGATTGAGCTGGTCGAGCGCGAGCAAGAAGATTTTAAAGAGCAGCAATTTAATATTGCGCCAGTGACCGATTGAGTACCCAGTTGAGTACCCAGTTAAATGCCGCTGATTTTATTATCGATAAAGCAAACCAGCCGATCGCCCGATTATTACTGGCACACGGTGCCGGCGCACCAATGCAGAGTGATTATTTACAGCAGCTGGCAAAGTTATTAGCAGCGCAGGGTATTGAAGTCTGGCGCTTTAATTTTGGTTATATGGCAAAAACGGTTGCTGGTAAAAAACAACCACCGTCGAAAGTGGCTACACTTTTGCAGGAAATGGCGGCGCTGTTGAGCGCCATGCCAGTTGATTTACCGCTGTTTATCGGTGGGAAATCGATGGGCGGTCGGGTGGCGACTATACTGGCGGCTGAAGTAGCAGTAGTTAGTAAACCAGTATTGCCTATGCAAGTTCTCGGCGTGTTGGCCTTTGGTTATCCGTTTTGCCCACCGGCGAAAAAAGCTCTCGGAATAGCACCGCGCACCGCGCATTTTTCGGCTTTGCAAAAGCCGTTATTGATAGTGCAGGGCGAGCGTGATGCTTTTGGTACGCCAGAAGATTTGAACGGCTGCAGCTGGCCTTTGGTTGAAATCAGCTGGCTTGGTGGTGGCGATCACGATTTAAAAACGCTGAAGCGCCATGGTCAGACGCAAGCACAATTGCTGGTGCAGGCGGCTGCGGCGGCAGCTGCTTTTGTGCGGCAGATTATGCCTTTCACAAAGTAGCAAATGCCTGTAGCAGTCCAAGCCCAAAACACAGACTAAATAAGTGAAAATACTTTTGAATCCATTAAATCAACAAACTTTTTTTAAATTAAGCCTCTGTCTGACAGCTTTATATGGCGCGATTGTGGTGGGTATGTCTGCCGCCATTTCCCATGTATTTTTGGCGCAGTTTAGCGGCAAAATGTTGGCCTCGTTGCTGAGCAGCACGGCGCTGCTGGCGTTTCAGACGCTGGCGTTATTGGCTTTAGGGCTCTATTTAAAAACTCTGGCTAGCCCCGGTAAATTACTGCCTTTTGTCATCATTGGCTGGCATCTTGGGTTGTGGCTTTTTGTCTATACGGTGTGGGCGGGGCTTTTTGCGCTGCCTCTGCATTTTGGTCAGCTGGCGCCATTGGGCGGTCAGTTGCTGTTAATAAGCTGGCTATTGCTGGCGGTGATTGCCTGGATCAGGAAATAAACATGAAACAACTAATTTTGTACTGTCGTGCTGGTTTTGAAAAAGAATGCGCGGCGGAAATTCAGGACAAAGCCGGTCAACACGGTGTATTTGGTTACTGCAAACTGAAAAATGACAGCGCCTATATGGTGTTTGAAGCTTACGACAGCGAAGCACTGGCCAAATTCTATCGTGATTTCCCGTTTGAGAAGCTGGTGTTTGTTCGCCAGTGGGCGTTGGTGATTGGTGATTTAATTGAGTTGCCGCCGACTGATCGCGTCAGTGCTGTGGTTGAACTGGCACAGAGTGCAGAACTTAGCCCTTGTGGTGAAGTTCGGGTGGAATATCCGGATACCAATGACGGTAAAGAATTATCAACACTGGCGCGTAAGTTAACCGTGCCACTGCGGCAAAGTCTGCGTCAGGCCGGAGTGATGTTGGCAAAACAACAATCACGCGCGCCGGTGCTGCATTTGTTTTTGTTGTCCGGTAAGCAGGCGTATTTGGCGCTATCGTACCCTGAAAACAGCAGTGAGCTGGAAAACGGTATTCGCCGCTTGAAGTTCCCGAATGATGCGCCAAGTCGCAGTACGTTAAAATTGGAAGAAGCATTTTTACAGTTTATTCCTCGCGATGAGTGGGAAACCCGCTTAACGTCTGGCATGAACGCAGTCGATTTAGGCGCAAGCCCTGGTGGCTGGACTTATCAATTGGTGATCCGCTCGATGATGGTGGTGGCGATTGATAACGGTTTGATGGACCAAAAACTGATGGACACCGGTCAGGTGAAACATTTTCAGGTCGATGGTTTTAAATTCCGTCCGGAAAAACGCAACGTGCACTGGCTGGTCTGCGACATGATTGAAAAACCAGACCGGGTCGGCCAACTCATTTGCGACTGGTTGATTAAAGGCTGGTGTCAGGAAAGTATCTTTAACTTAAAATTGCCAATGAAAAAACGCTACGAAACGCTGCAGGAAATATTGGGGCAGATGCAGACGCGTTTTGACGAAGCTGGCCTTGCAGTAAAATTTCAGGCGAAACATCTGTATCACGACCGCGAAGAAGTGACAGTGCATTTGTGTAAGGCATAAAACTCTGTAACAACGTCGACTTTTGGGGTCAGAGTACTACTCTGACCCCAAAAGGTACTGACCCCAGAAATTGCGGTTTTGCTATTGCTGAGTATTAATTTTCAGGCCAATGGTTTTGCCGAAAAACGATTCTTTGAGCCACTGCGGCCGTTGCTCGGAGTTGGCGATTTCTTCGATAATGGCCATGTTGATATCGGCAAACAGCGCGCCAGAGTCGTAACGGATCGGGCCGAAATCTTTGGTTAAACCGGCAACGTCATCGGTTGGTTTGTGGTAATGCTTGGCGAAGAATTTACCCCAAATCTCGCCACCTTTTTGTGCCGGATCCTTTGAAGTAAAGCCAGTCATCAGAAACACTGCTGGTACGCCTTTTTTCACTAACGTGTAGTGATCTGAACGGGTGAAAATTGCCTGCTCTGGCATGGGATCCGCACTTAATTTAATGCCATGTTTTTCCGTCGCGCGACTAACTGTAGCGCCTAAGGTTGAGTGATTGGCACCAAAGGCTATCATGTCAGCGAATGGGTACAGCAATACCGGCATATCCAGGTTGACGTTGGCGACCAGTGATTCAATTGGTTTTACCGGGTAATGGGCAAAATAATCAGCACCTAACAGGCCTTTTTCTTCACCGGTTACCGCAACAAACAGAATAGAACGTTTTGGTTTTACTGCAGATTGTGTGTACAAACGGGCCGTTTCTAACAGAATGGCGACACCAGCGGCGTTGTCCATCAGACCGTTGTTAATTTTGTCTTTTGAACGTAAGTCGTTGCCAATCCCAATGTGGTCTGAGTGCGCCGTCACCACCACATATTCGTTTTTCAGGATTGGATCAGAACCTTCCAATACCGCAGCGACGTTTTGGCTTTGGATCATGCTGTGGCTCGATTCACGGGTCAGGCTGGCCGAAGTGGTCAGAGCGAAGCCTTTAGGTACTTCTTTCTTTTCCAGCATGGCATAAATTTGTTCCAGGCTTTTCGGCGCATCAGCAAACAAAGTTTTGGCCGCGTCCATGTGCATGTAGGCTGAAACTTTAATTGCCGGATAATCTTTTTCCGCCACACCGTCTTTGTTGACCCAACTTAAATCCGGGCTGTTCAGGTACAACAAACTGTTGGCGTATGGGCGGGTTTTTTCGGCTTCCGGCGTGTGGACCGAGATAATCCCAATGGCGCCACGTTCGGCGGCTAAACGGGTTTTTTGTGAGCTTAAATGCGCCGCTTCTTCGCTTGGCAGCTTATGTGGGCGTCCTGGCAACATCACCACAATTTTGCCTTTAACATCAAGGCCAGCGTAATCGTCGATACCAAATTCCGGCGACACCATGCCATAACTAACAAAGACTAATTCTGCTTTTACAGCGACTTTACCGTCGTGGCTGCTAGATCGGGTCATAAAGTGTTTTGGATAAGGCACCACAGTATCTACGCCGTTGTGATGCAGCGTCAGACCCGCGCTGTGTTTCAACAACTGGCCTTTTTTCAAATTCATTTTTTGAAAATAACCTGGTTGGCCATCAACCATGTCGCCAGCAGGCTTCAGTCCTAGCTGTTTAAAGTTAGTCGCAATATACTGGCTGGCGATCAAGTGGCCCTGGCTGCCAGTGTCGCGGCCTTCCAGTGCATCGTCAGCTAAAAAGGTCATGTGGGCTTCGATGCGATTGGCATCAGCTGACACTTGGTTACTTGTTGCTGGTGTGACATCCGAGTGGCTACTGGCACAGGCGCCGAGCAACAATAAAGTCGATAGCGTGGACGATAGGGTCGCCCAGGGTTTGATTGTCATAGATGTTCCAAAAAAATGCAAAATGTTGAGGGGCTCTGACTGCGGATGGGTCAGGTTAAAAACAGTTCAGCCTACCATGAAAAGAAAAAGCCGCCTTAAAGGCGGCGGATAAACTGCGGTGAACTGTCGGATTAAAGCGGCAAAAGCCGAGCTCTTGTAACAAAGTATAACCGGGTGTATCTAATTTAGATCCAGTCGCTTAACCCGACTTTTCGCTGTCGTTATCCAGCTCGCCATCATCCATTGGTTCCGGATCTTTAATCGCCAGCACTTTATCAATCCGTTTGCCGTCCATATCAATAATTTCCAGCGACCAAACGCCGATTTTAACTTTGTCGGCGGTCTGCGGCATTTTGCCCAACAGCAGCATAATCAGGCCATTTAAGGTTTGGTAACGGTTGCTTTCTTCTTCTGGTAACTTGTTGATATGTAGTGCATCTTTTAAATCAATCACCGGCAATAAACCGTCCAGCAATAAGGAGCCATCTTCGCGGGTGATCACCATCATATCTTCGCCGCTGTCCGGGGTGAATTCGCCGGTTAAGGCTTCCATTAAATCCAGTAGCGTGACTAAACCTTTTAAATCGCCATATTCATCAACCACAAACACCATCTGGCTGCCGGACGTGCGGAAATGTTCCAGCAATTCCATGCCGGTTAAGCTGTCTGGCACGAAGTTACACGGATGGGCTAAGGCAGTTAAATCGGTCAGATTGCCGGTCACCGATTGCACCAGTAATTGTTTGGTCGATACCACGCCAATCAGTTCGTCGGCATTGCCACGACAAACCGGGAAACGCGAATGTGGCGACAGCGTTAACAGCTTCAGATTTTCTTCAATCGAATGTTCCACATCTAAAAACACGATGTCCGAGCGTGGCACCATCAATGAAGAAATACTGCGCTCGTCGAGGCGGAATACGTTTTTCACCATGGTGTGTTCGTTGTGTTCGATAACGCCAGAGCTGGAACCTTCCTGCAATAACGCATGGATATCTTCATGGGTGACATTGGAATTTTGATTTTGCGAAAAACCAAATACCCGCATCAAGGTGCGGGTTGAGCCAGATAACAACCAGACAAAAGGTTTGGTTAATAATGCGAGCAATAACATCGGTTTGGCCATGATGCAGGCAATGGTTTCAGCGCTGATTTGGCCAATTCGTTTTGGCACCAGCTCGCCGACCACAATGGATACGTAGGTCACCACAAAAACCACCAGCACAGTTGCAAGAAAGGAACTGATTTCGACCGACATACCGAAGCTTTGCAACCAAAGCGCAAAAGGGCCAGCTAACACTTTTTCACCAAAGATACCGTTTAACAGACCGATAGAGGTGATACCAATCTGCACTGTTGATAAAAACTGGGTTGGATCTTCGGCCAGCTTCAATGCGATAGCAGCGGAAGAATTTCCATTGTGGGCAAGTGCGGTCAATCTTGATTTACGGGCGGTGACAATTGCAATTTCTGACATGGCAAAAATGCCGTTAAGCAGAATTAAACTTACGAGGATCAGGATTTCCATACAAACCATTTTGTGACTGCGAAGCGGCGAGTATATCAAAAAGTTTGCTGCTTACCAGTACCAACGGCTGCTTTCACCTCGACGCAGTTGCTGCGGAACATCAACAACTTGGCCGAAACTTGGTCGCTACTTGGAAGAATGAGCCCGGTTTTAGCGCGAAAACGCTGGCGGTGTGACCACTTGTACCGGTGTGACCACTTGCTCCGGTGTGACCACTAAATTTAGCGGCACATCCCAGGATTCAACTGGCACTTGTTCCACCTGCTGACATTGATGGGCTAAACCCACTAATATTGGCGCCGGTTGGCAAAATACCGCGTTGGCTAAAGTGCGATCATAAAACCCACCACCCATGCCCATCCGATTGCCCTTATTATCAAAAGCCACCAGCGGTAAGCCAATCATTTCTATTTCCGGCAACGCTTTTAACTGCGTGACGTCAAGTTCAGGTTCGAAGATCCCGAATTTATTCTGGGTCATTGGGGTGTCTGGGCGGTAATGCTGAAACACGAGAAAACCTGGTTTATGTGGGTGCAATATTGGCAGGTAAATCGATTTCCCTTGTTGCCACAACGCCTGGATCAGCGGCCCGGTATCCAGCTCGCCATCGTTAGAAAGATACAAGGCGATATGTTGTAGTTTAGACAATCGTGGTTCGTTAGAAAATTGCCGGACTAAATCGACCGCCGCTTGTTGTTGCAACTCATGGCTTAACCCCTGACGGCGTTGGCGGATTAATTGGCGAAGTTGATTGCGCCTGGTACTGATATCGGACAACGGTATGCTCCAACTGCTAGGTGGTCGCAAATACTGACAACTGAAATGAGTTCAGTCGTCGCATTGCAATAGTTAAATAAGTAGATTCAGCAGAGGATAAAACAAAAAAGTGGTGCAGGTAAGTGTTCTCGAGATTGCCGTGTCAAACGTTAGCCTCGAACCATAGGTTCAAGGCGGAAGTCAGATCAGCACCGCAGGCTTCCCGATACGAGCCGGGCTTGCACAATAGTGCTGGAAAAGAATTCCTATGTATAAACAATTATCGGCTCGGGGACATCGGCTTGATCACAAACAACCCAGAGAACGGAATAAGTATATCACTGGAATAACGCGCTGGAACCCTTATTCTGCGTTCTTTTTCAGTTCCAGGATCTCATTGCACAAATTTAACGCAATCATCAGTAATACGTCTTCGGCACCATGTACGCCTGGTTGATAACGAGTTTTGCCAACCCGTTCTTCCAGTTCCAGCATGGCATTTTGCAGCTTTTCTTCCTGGCCAGCCGGGCAAGCAATTTTCATATGGCGGCCTAACACTGAAACCGTCAGTTGTTTCTGTTTTGGTTTGGCTGGTGGTTGTTCCGGGTTTTGCTTTTTCGGGTACATAATGGCCTTCAATCTTAAAACGAATAGGGTTCAGGTTTTGCTCAGACAGTTGCGGTTGACTTGGCGCTGCCGGGCTCTGGTGATAGCATAGTGAGCATCTTTATTGTCATGGCAACCTTCAATGAATTCTCAACTGCTTAATTACGATCACTGGACCAGTCAACTTGATCAAAATTCGGTGATGGCGTCAGCTGCCGAGTTACATGGTTTGATTGCTGGCATGCTCAGTGCCGGTGTTCCGGCGGATTCGGCGACGATTTTACCAGTATTGTACGACTTCTTAAACGATGGACAGGCGCTCAATGCACAATTAAAAGTGTCTATTGAACAATTAATCACCGAAACCGCCAAGCAACTCGCTGATGAAGACTACAGTTTGCAATTATTAGTTCCAACTGACGATGATGCGATGCCGGAACGCCTCGAAGCTTTAGTGGAATGGGCGCAATCGTTTTTGGTTGGTTTTGCCATTCAGCAAACGGATTTGTCCTTGGTTTCGGTTGATGTGCGCGACGCGATTGAACAGTTATCGGAAGTGACCCATATTGATATTTACACTGAAGATGACGCCAGCGAAGCGGAAAATGAAGAGTCTTATTATTTGGTATTGGAACATGTGCGTTTGATGGTGCTGACTTGTTTTAATGAAGTTGGCCAGAAATTTACTATCAGCGAAGTAGCTTCAAAAACCTTGCATTAAGCGGTTATTTAAGTGGTTTTTTAAGCGGTTTTTTTCGGTTCGAACACCGCATTTTAGTCCGGAGTGAATGAATGTCCGTTGCCCATTTTGCTTCACGCCGCGCCCGTCTGGCGGCCAATTTACCGTTAAATTCAGTGCTGTTAGTGCCAGCGGCTGCAGAAATTACCCGTAGCCGCGATACCGAGTTTGCCTTTCGTCAGGACAGTGACTTTACCTACTTAACCGGTTTTCCTGAGCCCGACGCGCTGTTAATCATCCAAAAGTCTGCAGCAGGCGACACCAGCGAATTACTGTTATGCCGGGCCAAAGATCAAATGGCCGAAATCTGGCAAGGCCGCCGTTTTGGCCCCGAGCAGGCGGCTTCGCAATTTGGTTTGCCTGCCATTGCCAACACTGCGCTGGACACTGAGTTACTCAATGCCGTAAACCAAAAAACTACGTTGGTTTATGCGCAGGGCACTTACCCGGAATTTGATGCGCTGGTCAGCAGCACTTTGGCGACGCTGCGCAATTACCCAAAACGTGGTTATGCCGCTCCGACACAAATCCTGGATTTACGGCCGATTATCGCCGAGCTGCGGTTATTTAAAGATGAAGCCGAAGTGGCATTGATGCGTCAAGCCGGTTTAATCAGTGCCGAAGCGCATGTCAGAGCGATGCAAGTCTGTAAACCGGGTATGTGGGAATATCAGTTAGAGGCAACCATTCGCCATCATTTTGGCATGCAAGGCGCCCGCGAAAGTGGTTATAACACCATCGTTGGTGGCGGCGAAAATGGCTGTATTTTGCATTACACCGATAATAATGCGCAGCTTCAAGACGGTGATTTAGTGCTGATTGACGCTGGCTGTGAATTACAAGGTTATAGCGCGGATATCACCCGCACTTTTCCGGTTAACGGTAAATTTAATGCTGAACAGGCGGCGTTATATCAGGTGGTGCTCAACGCGCAAAATGCCGCTTGTGCTGCAGTAAAACCGGGCAATAGCAGCAAAGACACGTTGGCGGCTGCTATTTATGAGCTTACGAAAGGTTTGTTGGAACTAGGTATTTTAACCGGCGAGTTGGAGACTTTAATCACTGAACTTGCCTGTAAGAAGTATTTTATTCACGGCCTCGGCCATTGGCTCGGACTCGACGTACATGATGTCGGCGCCTACAAAGTAAATGAAGTCGAACGTGCCTTTGAACCCGGCATGGTGCTCACGATTGAACCTGGATTGTATATTCCAACCGGCTCAGATTGCGACTCAAAATGGTGGGGCCTCGCGGTACGGATTGAAGACGACTTGCTGGTGACTAAAGCAGGGCATTTCAATCTGACCGATACCGTGCCCAAAGAAATCAGCGCCATCGAACAACTGATGGCTGGACTTTTGGGGGCAGAGTAGGATCTTTGGGGTCAGAGTAGTACTCTGACCCCAGTGATTTCTATCGAACAACTAATGGCTGGATCTTTGGGGTCAGAGTAGTACTCTGACCCCAAGGGTGAGGGCGAAGGATATTAAGTGAATTCAGGCGGGCGCAATTTTGATCTGGTGATTGCTGGTGGTGGCATGACTGGTGCTATGTTGGCGCAGGTGTTGTTATCGCAACATCCGTTGTTGCGGCTGGCCATTATTGAACAAGCAGCCGACTCTGGCGTAAATCAATCGACTAAGGCACCGGCCAATAGCTTTGACAGCCGCAGTATTGCCCTGGCTGCTGGCAGTGTGGAGTTGCTGCAGCAATGGGGCTTATGGTCAGAAATTTCAGTAAACGCCTGTGCCATCCAGCAAATTCAGGTGTCGGATCGCGGCCATTTCGGCAAAACTTATTTAAACGCGGCAGAATTTAACCGGCAAAGCCTGGGGCAAGTGCTGGAAATTGAATGGCTTGGCGCTTTGTTATACCCAAAATTAGAAAAATTTAGCGCGCAAGGGCGTTTGCACTGGTTCAGACCGGATCGTATCGAGAGCCTTCAAACCACAACAGATCAGCAAATTCTGCAGCTGCAAAGCGGCGTCGAACTGCAGGCCAAATTGCTGATCATCTGTGAAGGTGGCGATTCGCCAACCCGGCAACTGGCGGGCATGGCGCTGACGCAGCAGCCGTATCACCAATCCGCCGTCATTGCCAATATCGGGCTGGCGCAATCGCATCAACATATTGCTTTTGAGCGTTTTACTGCCGATGGCCCGATTGCGCTGTTGCCATTAACCAGACAACGTTATTCGCTGGTCTGGACTTTGCCACCAGAGCAAGCGCAGCGGATGATGCAGCTGCCGGATGAGCAATTTTTACAGCAATTACAACAAGCTTTTGGTTATCGCGCCGGCGTGTTTCAAAAAGTTGGCCAGCGGCAATTGTATCCACTGGCGCTTAAATACAGCGCTGAACCTTCCAGCCATCGGGTATTGCTTTGCGGTAACAGCCTGCATAATTTACATCCGATCGCCGGGCAGGGGTTTAATCTGGCACTGCGTGATATCGCCGCTATTACTGGCCTCATCTCGACACAGTTAACTTCGGAAAAACCTTCCGATATCGGCTGTTACGCCATCACCCGCGCTTATCAGCAGCTACGCCAACCCGATATCAGCCAGGTGATCCAATTCACCGATACGCTGGTGCGACTGTTCTCCAATGACAGCCGACTGATGGCGCTGGGGCGCAGCCTCGGCTTAACGGCGATGATGAATTGCCCAGAGCTTAAACATACTTTTGCCAAGCAAAGTATGGGGTTAAGCCCAATTGTGCGCCAACAGCAACAGCTTGAGTCATTGTTGTTGTCAGGCAATCCAGCAGCAAAAAATCCCAAATCAAAACCAACGGCGGCGCCATAAAGCATGCAAACTTCAGATGTAGTGATCGTAGGCGGCGGTAGTGCCGGTCTGACTTTAGCTTTGTTGCTGGCAACCGGCGAACACAGCCAGCATTTATCTATTCAGCTCCTCGATCAAGGCCCGGCGCCGTTGCCACAACCGGCCAATTTTCAGCGGGTGAGTGCGCTGAATTTGGCATCAAAGCGCTTGTTGGAAAAGTTGGCAGTGTGGCCGCAATTAACAGCCAATCCGGCGTATCAACGGATGGAAGTGTGGGAAGCCGATAGCTTTGCCAAAATTCATTTTGACGCGGCCGAGCTTAATCACGATGCGCTGGGGTTTATTGTCGATAACGAACAATTGCGCCAACAGCTGTATGCGCGGGTGCAACAACTGCCGCAAATCAGTTGCCGTTTTGCGGTGAAAATCAAAGAGATCAATGCCGGCGAAGAGCAAAATCTGATCCAGCTACAAGATGGCCAAATGCTGCTGACGAAGTTGCTGGTCGGCGCCGATGGTGCCAATTCGTTTGTCCGCCAGCAGCTGCAATTACCGATCGCGTTTTGGGATTACGAGCAACATGCGCTGGTCGCGACCATCCGCACCGTTGAACCCCATCGACAAACGGCGCGGCAGGTGTTTTTACCGTCCGGGCCTTTAGCGCTGCTGCCGCTGGCCGACGCACATCTGTGTTCGATTGTCTGGAGCACCAGCCCCGAACAAGCGGCCGCCTTGTTAGCACTCGATACCCCAAGTTTTAACCAACAGCTGACTGCCGCCAGCAATGCCGTACTAGGCGTCGCCGAAGTAGTCAGCGATAGAGCAGTTTATCCGCTGACCATGCGCTACGCCAAACAATGGTTTCGCCAACAAGCAGTGTTGGTGGCCGATGCTGCGCACACCATTCACCCATTGGCCGGGCAGGGCATGAACCTGGGGCTGATGGACGTTGCTGCATTAGCAGAACTAATCAATAATCAGTTAGCCACTAATTTACCGCTGGCCGAACACCGCATGTTAAGACAGTACGAACGCTGGCGAAAAAGTGAAGCACAACAAATGATTGCAGCGATGGAGCTGTTTAAACGCGGTTTTGGTAGCCAACTGAAATTGCCGAAGCTGGTCAGAGCTGTTGGGATGAATTTAACCAATCAACTGCCGTTGCTGAAGGAAAAAATCATGGCTGCTGCACTTGGTAACAGCGGCGACTTACCGCAACTGGCAAGGCCTGAGGTCATCAAACTTTAATGCTAAAACAATAATATAAGGTATACAAAGCGCCTTTTTGAGCTGTTGTCGCATTATTAAATCTAATGAAAATGGGGCTGTTTGCAGCTGAGTCCATCGGCTATAATCCGCGCCATCTTTTAGCGATACCCGTAATGATGCTGTGGAATTCAGCAAAATTGCCGGGCAGAAGCCATAGTGATCTTTACCCAAAAGCATTGAAGATGCGGGTAGGCGCCGAGTGAGTGAGACCCCAGGAGCATAGCAGTCTATGTGACTGGGGCGAACGAGCGAAGGCAACAACCCCGGATTTTCAATGATGAAGGGTAAAAGTGGCATGCTGTCAGACAAGCTGGAACTGCAGTACCTTTACTACCCTATGACAATAGCTGGTGTCCACATCAGCGCAGAGGATGGTACAGATGGCTCAACAAACTGTGTTAATTGGCAAACATCTCGAAGCAGGCGCTAAAGTCGTCGATTTCCATGGCTGGGATATGCCACTGCATTACGGCTCTCAAATTGAAGAACACCACGCGGTCCGCACCGATGCTGGTATGTTCGACGTTTCTCACATGACCATTGTTGACCTGACAGGCGCACGCACCCGCGAATTCCTGCGTTATTTAGTCGCCAACGACGTTGCCAAACTGACCACTCCAGGCAAAGCGCTGTACACCGGCATGCTGAACGAAGCCGGCGGCGTGATTGACGATTTAATCGTTTATTTCATGACTGAAAACTTTTTCCGCTTAGTGGTCAATTCTGCTACCCGCGAAAAAGATCTCGCTTGGATCAATGCCCAAGCCAAAGCCTTTGACGTCAATGTGACTGAGCGTCCTGAATTTGCGATGATCGCAGTGCAGGGCCCGAACGCGAAAGCGAAAGTGGCTACCTTATTATCCGATGAGCAAAAAGCTGCAGTTGCTGGCATGAAGCCATTTTTTGGCGTGCAAGCCGGTAATTTGTTTATCGCGACCACCGGTTACACCGGTGAAGATGGTTATGAAATCTCTTTGCCAAACGCCGATGCGGCGAATTTCTGGCAACAACTGCTCGATGCTGGTGTAAAACCTGCTGGTTTAGGCGCCCGTGACACATTGCGCTTAGAAGCAGGCATGAACCTGTACGGCCAGGATATGGACGAAACAGTTTCTCCGCTTGCCGCCAATATGGGCTGGACCATCGCGTGGGAGCCTAGTGATCGTAACTTTATTGGTCGCACCGCGCTGGAAGCACAACGTGCTGCCGGTACTTTTAAACTGGTTGGTTTAGTGATGGAGCAAAAAGGTGTGCTGCGTCATGGTCAAAAAGTGCTTGTAGCGGGCGGCGAAGGCGAAATTACTTCAGGTACTTTTTCACCAACCCTGGGTTACAGTATTGCGATGGCTCGCGTCCCGGCTACGGTTGGCGACACGGCAGAAGTGGATATCCGTGGTAAATTAGTGCCGGTACAGGTGGTGAAACCTTCATTTGTACGTATGGGCAAAAAAGTCATCTAAACTAGCTTTGCGCTGGTCGGCAAAAGTTGTCTGCCAGCGAAAAAACAACAAACAAATACTCATTAATAAATACTGAGAATAAAAGGTCTGAGGAACAAACATGAGCACTATCCCACAAGAATTAAAATACGCATCATCACACGAATGGGTACGCAGCGAAGGTAACGGCGTTTACACCGTTGGTATTACTGAACATGCACAAGACCTGTTAGGCGATATGGTGTTTGTTGAATTGCCAGATGTGGGTGACACTGTTGCTCAGGGTGACGATGTTGCTGTTGCTGAATCAGTAAAAGCTGCTTCTGATATTTACGCGCCAATTTCAGGCGAAATCGTTGCCGTCAACGACGCGCTGAACGACTCACCAGAAACTGTGAACAGCGCGCCATTTGGCGATGGCTGGATGTTCCAGATCAAAGCATCTGACGAAGCCGAACTGGCTGGTTTATTAGATGCTGCCGGTTACGCCGCTTCTATCGCAGAATAAGCCTTCGAGGCTAAATTAAACCCCGCCGCAACGCGGGGTTTTGTTTTATCCCATCGTGGATAAATCCAGTGTTAAATTGGTGAAAGACAAGGCTAAATGCCAGTTAACTGCGTATTAAAGCCAACTTTCACCCCCGTTAAGCTTTTTAGGAAATTCCAGGCATGACCACTTCTGTGAAAACCCTGTCGCAACTTGCGAATCAAACTGATTTTATCGCCCGTCATATCGGCCCGAACGCGACTGAAACTGCCGCCATGCTTTCTGAGCTGGGTGTTAGCAGTGTCGAAGAGCTGATTGCTCAAACGGTACCTGCCGGTATTCGTCTGACTACGCCTTTGGCCACCGGCGAAGCGACCACAGAAGCGGATGCGCTGACTTACTTAAAAGCTGCCGCCAGCAAAAACAAAATGTATACCTCTTATATCGGTATGGGTTACCACCCAACACATACGCCGAACGTGATTTTGCGTAACGTGCTGGAAAACCCAGGCTGGTACACTGCGTACACGCCATACCAGCCGGAAATTGCCCAGGGCCGGTTAGAAGCGCTGCTGAATTTCCAACAGGTTTCATTAGATTTAACCGGCATGGAACTGGCTTCTGCCTCCCTGCTGGACGAAGCGACCGCTGCTGCCGAAGCAATGGCGCTGGCCAAACGTGTTACGAAAAACAAATCTAACACTTATTTCATCGCTGATGACGTGCATCCACAAACCATCGATGTAGTGCGCACCCGTGCTGAAATGTTCGGTTTTGAAACTATCGTAGGTGCTGCGGCCGACGCAGTGAACCACGATGTGTTTGGTGCGCTGATTCAATACCCGTCAACGACCGGTGAAGTGCGGAACGATGCCCAGCTGATTGCTGATTTAAAAGCGAAAAAAGCCATTGTAGCGGTAGCGACCGATCCAATGGCGCTGTTGCTGTTAACCTCACCTGGTGAATTAGGTGCTGACGTAGTGTTAGGCTCAGCACAGCGTTTTGGTGTGCCAATGGCTTTTGGTGGCCCACACTCAGCGTTTTTCGCTACCCGTGATGATTACAAACGTTCCATGCCAGGCCGCATTATCGGTGTGTCGAAAGACCGTCGTGGTAATCAGGCTCTGCGTATGGCGATGCAAACGCGCGAGCAACATATCCGCCGCGAAAAAGCCAACTCCAACATCTGTACTGCGCAGGTATTACTGGCCAATATGGCATCGTTCTACTGTGTGTACCATGGCCCGCAAGGATTGAAAAACATCGCCGAGCGTATTCACCGTTCAGCTGATATCTTCGCAGCAGGCTTAACTGCCAAAGGCGTGGCACTGAAACACAACAGCTGGTTCGACACTGTGACTTTCTCGGTAAGCAATCGCAGCGAAGTCGTAGCCCGTGCGTTAGCTGCTGGCGTGAACTTCCGTACCGATTTAGCCGATACTTTAGGCGTGAGCTTCCACGAGCAAACTGCAGCGGCCGATATCGCCAAGTTGTTTGATGTGGTATTCGGTACCGGTCACGGTTTAGATGTAGCCGCACTGGATGCTGCTATCGTTGCCAAAGGCTCGAACTCTATTCCTGCTGATTTAGTGCGGACGTCGAAGTACTTAACGCACCCGGTGTTTAACCAGTATCACAGCGAAACTGAGATGCTGCGTTATATCAAAAAGCTGGAAAACAAAGACTTAGCTTTAAACCACGCGATGATTTCATTAGGTTCTTGCACCATGAAATTAAACGCCACTGCCGAAATGATCCCGGTAACCTGGCCAGAATTTGCGTCATTACACCCGTTCGTGCCAAAAGATCAGGCCGAAGGTTATTACCAGATGATCGGCGAACTGGCTGATTGGCTGGTCGATATTACCGGTTACGACCAAATGTCGATGCAGCCAAACTCTGGCGCACAAGGCGAATACGCTGGTTTAATTGCCATCCGTAAGTACCATGAAAGCCGTGGTGATTCACACCGTAACATCTGCTTAATTCCAGTGTCGGCGCACGGTACTAACCCGGCGACTGCTGCGATGGCGAGCTTTGAAGTGGTGCTGGTGGATTGTGATAAATCCGGCAACATCGATATGGCTGATTTAAAAGCCAAAGCCGAAGCTGTATCTGACAAATTAGCTGCCATTATGGTGACTTACCCGTCAACGCACGGTGTGTTTGAAGAATCTATTCGCGAACTGTGTGACGTTATTCACGCGCACGGCGGCCAGGTTTATATGGATGGCGCGAACATGAACGCC
>Ga0209504_1000265_pt1 | contig 48283 bp, 39 predicted proteins | sample COGITO_mtgs_1005_FD_184791 | JGI IMG/M metagenome (GOLD analysis project Ga0209504, IMG submission 184791) | Pelagic marine microbial communities from North Sea - COGITO_mtgs_100511 (SPAdes) (version 2) | ecosystem: Environmental > Aquatic > Marine > Epipelagic ... | reverse complement strand
TTCCAGGAACTATTGAAGCAGGTTTTTATGATAAATTTGAAGGAGGAGTTGGTCAAAATATTTCCTATTTAGACATGTCTCAAATTAATGAAGGTGATTTTAGAACTAGCGAATATGTAGATGCAGCTTCAGTAACCAATGAAGGTGCAACTGTAGGGTGGAATAGCACAGGAGAATGGCTAGAATACTCTATTAATGTTGAAACTGCAGGTCAGTATGATTTGAGTTTTCGATATGCTTCTGGAAATTCAAATGGAGGCGGGCCTTTTCATTTTGAAGTTGATGGAACTATTGTAAGTCCATCAATTGAGATGCAACCAACAGGCGATTGGGATTCTTGGTCTACAAAAAATGTTACAAATATAGAATTAAGAGAAGGAGAACAGATTTTAAGATTGTTTATAGATGAAGGAGAATTTAATATTGGTGAAATGACATTTTCTTTTGCAACTGATTTATCTTATTCTCCACCAATTGCCAATGCTGGAGATAATGTTACTGTTATTATACCAGAAACAACAGCAACTCTCAATGGAACTTTAAGTAACGATCCAGAAGGTGAATCTATAACCTATAATTGGGAACAAGTATACGGTCCATCAATTATAAGCTTTTCAGATAATTTAACAGCTTCGCCAGAAATTAGCAATTTAGTTGATGGGGTCTATAAATGTAAACTAACTGTAAGTGATGGTTCCTATACTGATACAGATGAAGTTATGGTAATTGTATCTCAAACAGGAAATTCAGCTCCATCTATATCCATAACATCACCAAATGAAGGAACTTCTTTTGAGGAGGGTACAAATATCAATATCACTACTTCTGTTACAGATTTAGATGGGTCAATAACTTTGGTAGAATTTTATGATGGTACAGAATTAATAGGTGAGGTTACCTCAGAACCTTTTAGTTTCGTCTGGGAAAATGCAGCAGTGGGTGAACACCAAATTTATGCAGTTGCAACAGATGATTCGTCTGACCAGGGATCATCTCAGGTAATAAATATCTCAGTAGAAGAAGTTTCATCGTGTTCTGAAATATCCAATGAAGCTCAAGAAGGATCATTCTCAACTGGCTATGAAGCACTCTTTGAAACTGTAGGTTCTCAAGTCACTATTTCTTTTACATTATTAGATACAGATAAAACAGGGGTAGTTGCTTATCTTAGGAGAGAATCTCCTTTTGAAGAAACTCAAATGGATCAAGTATCTGGATTAACATTTTCAAAAACTATCAACGGATTTTCACCTGGACAAACTATAAGTTACGCATGTAAATTTGCTTTTGCTGGCGGCTTAGCAGTCACTAGGTATTTTTCATATGTAGTTGGAAGTAGCTGTAGCTCGTTAGGTACAGATAATTTTACATGGAGTAAAACAATAAAATTATTTCCAAACCCAACAGTAAATGTTTTTTCTATAGACTCTAAACAAATACAAATCTCTAAAGTAGAAATATATTCTATTGATGGAAAAAAACTAAAAGACTACAATATGAACCTAACAACATTTAATATTGAAGACCTATCTAGTGGTTTGTATCTGGTAAAGATATATTCCGAAGAAGGAATGTCAACTATTAAAAAATTAGCTAAAAAATAATCAACTCCATGTACAGATTTGCTTTTAACCTTTCTACACATTTGCCAAAAATTAAAAAAAAATGAAAACATTTGATGTGCTAATTGAAATTCCTAAAGGGAGTAGAAATAAATATGAATATGATTTTGAGTTAAAAAAAATTCGTTTTGATAGAATGCTGTTTTCTTCCATGATGTATCCAGCAGATTACGGTTTTGTTCCAGAAACATTAGCCTTAGATGGTGATCCTCTAGATGTATTAGTCTTAGGACATGAACCTACATTTCCTATGTGTGTGATGGAAGTAAGACCTATTGGAGTTTTTCATATGACAGATGAAAAAGGACCCGATGAAAAAATTATTTGTGTGCCAATTTCAGACCCTATCTGGAGTAATAAAATGGACTTAAACGATCTAAATCCTCACAGGTTAAAAGAAATTGAACACTTTTTTCAAGTATATAAAGATTTAGAGAAGAAAAAAGTAGATGTTGGTGGATGGGGAGATGCTAAAGAAGCCACAGAAATTTATAAAAAATGTGTGCAGCGTTATCAAGAAAGCGAGCACAAGACAACTGGAAATTTCACCATATAAATTCAGATTACAAACACTTAGTTTAAGCCCTTTGATATTCAATATAAAAGGGCTTTTGTATTCGACTCTATTTTATTACTTTTGCCGAGCAAATTAATAAAACAAAAAAGAATATGGAATCAATGATGATTTATATGCCAATAGCTGCGGCTTTAATAGGTTTAGCATATATGTGGATAAAAAGATCTTGGGTATTAAAACAAGATGCAGGAGATGGTAAAATGGCTGAAATTTCTAGCCACATTTACGAAGGTGCATTAGCCTTCCTAAAAGCAGAGTATAAACTACTAGCTATATTTGTTTTAGTTTCTAGTATTTTATTAGCAATAGTATCTCAAGTTGTAGAATCTACAAGTATATTAATTGTTGTTGCTTTTGTCTTTGGAGCTATTTTTTCTGCACTAGCAGGAAATATGGGTATGAAGATTGCAACAAAAACAAATGTTAGAACAACACAAGCTGCTAGAACAAGTTTACCACAAGCGTTAAAAGTTTCTTTCGGTGGTGGAACTGTTATGGGATTAGGTGTTGCTGGTTTAGCTGTACTTGGTTTAACCGTGTTTTTTATAGCTTTCTTTTGGATTTTTATGCCAAACGGCTGGACAAACACAACAGACATGACCAAAATATTAGAAACCCTTGCAGGTTTTTCTTTAGGTGCAGAATCTATTGCTTTATTTGCACGTGTTGGTGGAGGTATCTACACAAAAGCTGCCGATGTTGGTGCAGATTTAGTAGGTAAAGTAGAAGCTGGTATTCCAGAAGACGATCCAAGAAACCCTGCTACAATTGCAGATAATGTTGGAGACAATGTAGGGGATGTTGCAGGAATGGGAGCAGATTTATTTGGTTCTTATGTAGCAACAGTATTAGCTGCTATGGTTTTAGGTAACTATATTATAGATGTAAACAATATAGACATATTTGCAGGTTTTGGTAAAATAGGTCCTATACTATTACCAATGTCTATTGCTGGTATTGGAATACTTATTTCAATGCTTGGTACTATGTTGGTAAGTATTAAAAGTAACGATGCTAAAGAGTCTCAAGTTATGGGAGCTCTTAATAAAGGAAACTGGTTTTCAATTTTATTAGTAGCAGTATCTTGTTACTTCTTATGTACCTGGATGTTGCCAGAAACAATGAAAATGAATTTCTTTGAATCTAATGGTAATGTATTAAAAGATATTTCTGCATTGAGAGTCTTTTATGCAACATTAGTTGGGTTGGTTGTAGGAGCAGTTATTTCTTCAGTAACAGAATACTATACAGGTTTAGGTAAAAAACCAATTTTAAATATTGTACAAAAATCTGCTACAGGAGCAGGAACTAATATTATAGCAGGTTTAGCAACAGGTATGATCTCTACTTTTCCAACAGTAATTTTATTTGCTGCTGCAATCTGGTCATCGTATGCTTTTGCAGGATTTTATGGTGTTGCTATGGCAGCATCAGCAATGATGGCTACAACAGCTATGCAATTAGCTATTGATGCTTTTGGACCTATTGCAGATAATGCAGGTGGAATTGCTGAAATGAGCGAACAAGACCCTATTGTTAGAGAACGTACAGATATTTTAGATTCAGTTGGTAATACAACAGCTGCAACAGGTAAAGGTTTTGCTATTGCATCTGCTGCATTAACATCTTTAGCACTATTTGCTGCCTATGTAACCTTTACAGGAATAGATGGTATTAACATCTTTAAAGCACCTGTTTTAGCGATGTTGTTTGTTGGTGGTATGGTACCAGTAGTATTCTCTGCCTTGGCAATGAATGCTGTAGGTAAAGCAGCCATGGAAATGGTATATGAAGTGAGACGTCAGTTTAAAGAGATTCCAGGAATTATGGAAGGTACTGGGAAACCAGAATACGATAAATGTGTAGCTATTTCAACAGAAGCATCTTTAAAAGAAATGATGTTACCTGGTTTATTAACTATTGGTTTTCCTTTAGTGATTGCATTTGTACCAATGCTTTTTGGAATGGATAACTTAATGATTGCCGAAATGCTTGGTGGTTATATGGCTGGTGTTACTGTAAGTGGTGTGCTTTGGGCAATTTTCCAAAACAATGCTGGTGGTGCTTGGGATAATGCAAAAAAATCTTTTGAAGCTGGAGTAATGATAAATGGTGAAATGACACATAAAGGTTCTGCTGCTCATGAAGCTGCAATTACCGGAGATACTGTTGGAGATCCATTTAAAGATACTTCTGGGCCGTCTATGAACATTCTTATTAAACTAACCTGTTTAATAGGATTGGTGATTGCTCCTATCTTAGGAGGGCATAGTGCAGAAGCAAATCTTCATAAAGAAACTATAGAAGTTACAGCTAACATAACAGCAAACGAAGATTCTAATGCAGAAAGAAAAGTTGATGTTAATATGACTAAGAATGAGGACGGAACGGTAAAAGCTGTAGTTTCTTATTCAGTAACCGAAAATGGAATAACCATCAAAAAAGAAAAAGTTTTTGAAGGAACTGAAGAAGAAGTGGAAACTGCTACAGATGCATTTTTAAATGAAAATGTAACTATTGATACTCCAGATACTCCGGAAACACCAGAATCATCTTTATAAGTCTACAAAACATATTTGTTAAAAAACACCTCTTTCGAGGTGTTTTTTATTTTTAAATAAACTTTTATACATAACAATAAAAATATAATTATTAACATATGTTAATAATACTTATTGTTTGCAATCCTCATAACTATATTGTAAGCTATTATTTGGTAAATTAGAGGCACTAAAAAATCATCTAATGACAGGTTACATGAAAAAAATAATGACTAGTTTTTTACTATTTATGTTAGTACCACTTCTAATTATCTATCTACTCATAGGTATTGTATTCTACTTCAATCAAGAAAAATTATTTTTTAAACCCATTAAGTTGGCCAAAAATTATACATTTAAATTTAACCAAGATTTTGAAGAGATAAAGAGCGCCACTAAAGATGGTATGATTTTAAACAGCCTTCTATTTAAAATTAAGAATTCTAAGGGGGTTATTTTTTACTTACATGGTAATGGCAACTCACTAAAGAAATTTGGAAAACTAGCCCCAATTTATACAAATCTTGGATACGATATTTTTATGACCGATTACAGAGGTTATGGAAAAAGTGAAGGAGCACTGAGTGATGAACATCAACTTTTTGAAGACAATCAATTCTTATACAACGAATTAAAGAAATCATATAAAGAAGAAGACATCATTATTATTGGCTACTCTTTAGGGTCTTCATTGGCTGCTAAATTAGCTTCAGAAAACACTCCTAAATTACTAGTTCTTAAGGCTCCATTTTATAACTTTAAAGATGTAGCAAACCATACTACCAAACTCACAAAACTTTATCCTTTTCATTATTTGAGCAAGTATCATTTTAAAACCAATGAGTTTATTAAGCTATGTAAGATGCCACTTCTAATTTTTCATGGTACCGAAGATGAAGTTGTTTATTATGGCTCTTCTATAAAGTTGCAAAAATATTTTAAACCTACAGATAGATTGGTTAGTATTGAAGGAGAAAAGCACCGTACAATTATAGACAATCCACTCTATATAAAAGAGCTAGAACGTTTTTTACTCAATAATGAATTGTAGCATATTTAGATGCTAAACTAATGAAGTTATTAATTTAATTAAAACTAATGAATACAATTACCCTACCAGATGAATTGGCTTTAAATTCTAAACTTTCTATTGAAGTTTATGATTACGAGAGTACTCAAGAAATTTCAAAACAACAAATTTTACTAAATAAAAATACCTTTAGTTTTCTTCAAGAAGGAACTAAGGAAGTTTTTTTTGACAATTCTTCTTACGCAATTAATAACAGTCAATTTCTATTGATGAAATCTGGCAATTGTTTAATGACAGAAAAACTATCTAATGTAGAGGAGTATTATAGAAGTGTTTTATTGTTTTTTTCTAATGAAGATGTCTTAAAATTTATTAGAAAATTTGAGTTAAATGCACCAGATTCAAAAAACTACTATTCTACCTATTCATTTAACTACGATGTATTTATTAAACGGTTTGTAGAAAGTCTTTTAGATATTTCTAAACTTTCAAAAAAGATTCAGTCTCGTATTTTAGAAACTAAGTTTGAAGAAATAATGCTTTATTTAGTAGAATTTAAAGGAGTAGAATTTCTGTATTCGCTTATTAGTAATAGCAGTAATGAGGATCAGAAGTTTATTCAAACAATAGAAAGCAATCAATTAAACAAGTTAACTATTAAAGAGCTTTCATTTATATCTAACATGAGTGTGTCTACATTTAAAAGAGAATTTGAAAAACATTTTAGAAGCACACCTAGCAAGTGGTTTCAAGAAAAAAGATTAGAGCACGCTGCTTTTCTTCTAAAGAACAACTCAAAAAGACCTTCAGATATTTTTGAAGAAATAGGATATGAAACCCTCTCCAATTTTACTCAAGCATTTAAACTAAAATTTGGGCTTACTCCAAAGCAATACCAATCAAATTGAACTTTTATCAATAGTTTTTGAACCAAATCAAACACAATAAGACACTAATAACTATCTATTTTTACAGTAAAATTAATAAATATATCATGAAGAAAACTACCATTATTTTAGGCCTTATGCTAAGCATCTCTAGTGCCTTATTTGCTCAAAATACATTTACCTTATCTAGCTCTAGTCTAGGAGGACAAGCAACAGTTACTGAAGAATTTAATGGCTTTGGTTGTACAGGTAAAAATGAATCTCCACAACTATCTTGGGAAAATGCTCCAGAAGGAACCAAAAGTTTTGCTATTACAATGTATGATCCAGATGCTCCTACTGGAAGCGGTTGGTGGCATTGGGTAGTTTTTGATATTCCGTCAACTACAACAACATTAGTTTCTAACGCTGGAGACATCAAATTAAACCTAAGCCCAGAAGGAGCCATACAAAGTGTTACCAATTATGGAATGCAAGGGTATGGTGGCCCCTGCCCACCAGTTGGTCATGGTCTTCACCAGTATATTATTACTGTTCATGCATTAAAAACCGATACTTTAGGTCTAGACAAAAATACCAATCCTGCAATTGTAGGCTACTATTTATGGAACAATACCTTAGCAAAAGCTAGTATTGTTACTTATTTTAAAAGAACAGAATAACGGTCTATTAAAAAAAAAATCCCCAAAAATTTATAAGATTTTAAACACAGGTATTTAATACCTGTGTTTTTTTTTGTGTTTTAAATGAATGAATTTTTAACCAAGATAAATGATTGGCTAGAGTTGAAATAAAGCAATATAATTTTTGCTAAATTTGAAATAGCATAGTATCTAAAATATAGCTAGCTCAAAAATTCAAAACCATGAAAAAATTAAGCTTTTCTTTTCTATTATTCTTTCTAATAACAGCCACATTTGCTCAGTCAGTAGATGCCATATTTGAATCTGTCAAATATAGAAATATTGGTCCTTTTAGAGGTGGTAGATCTGTTGCTGCAACCGGGGTTGTTGGAGACCCTATGACCTATTATATGGGGAATACAGGAGGAGGGCTTTGGAAAACAAAAGACGGTGGCCAACTTTGGAAAAACATTTCAGATGGGTATTTTAAAACTAGTTCTGTTGGCGCAGTGGCAGTTTCCGAAAGTGACTCAAACATTGTATATGTAGGAATGGGCGAGCATGCGCCAAGAGCAGTAATGACCTCTTATGGAGATGGTGTATATAAATCTACAGATGCTGGTAAAACCTGGAAAAATATAGGGCTAAAAGCTACGCAACATATCTCAAGAATAGTCATACATCCTAAAAACCCAGACATTCTTTTTGTGGCAGCACAAGGTGCTTTGTACGGCCCCAATAAAGAAAGAGGGGTCTTTAAATCTGTAGATGGCGGTGCCAACTGGAGCAAGGTGCTTTATGTAAACAATCTAACAGGATGTGCAGAATTATCTATGGACTTTAACAATCCTTTGGTAATGTATGCAGCCATGTGGGAACATCAACGGTTGCCATGGAAAGTGGTAAGTGGAGGCCCTGGAAGTGGTCTTTACAAAACTACCGATGGTGGTATATCTTGGAATAAAATTCACGAAGGCCTGCCCAAAGAGAAAGGTAAAATGGCTATAGCGGTAAGTCGTTCAAATTCTGAAAAAGTATATGCCTTAATAGAAAGTGATTCCGACAAAGAATTAGGAGGTTTATTTGTATCTAGTAATGCAGGAAAAAAGTGGTCTAAAATTTCTTCAGATCATAGCCTAATTCAAAGAGCATGGTACTATATTGAGTTATTTATAGACCCTACAGATGAAGAAAAATTATACGTTTTAAATGCCAGTGCACAGCGGTCTATAGATGGAGGTAAAACCTGGTCTAGAATTACTGGTACGCACGGAGATTATCATGATCTTTGGATTAACCCTACCAATCACAAAAACATGATTATTGCCAATGATGGTGGTGCTGCCGTGTCTTATAATTACGGAAAAACATGGTCTCCACAAAATAGAATGGCTACTGCACAGTTTTATAGAGTAAATACAGACAATTTGTTTCCTTACAATCTTTATGGTGGGCAACAAGATAATTCTTCTGTAAAAATTAGCAGTCTTGCACTAGGAAGCAGTGGTATAAATGAACAAAATTGGTCTGCTTCTGCAGGTGGAGAAAGTGCTTTTTTAGCATTTAATCCTGACGATCCTAGATATGTTTTAGGAGGAAGTTATTTAGGAACCATTGAAATTTTAGATACAAAAGCAAGAGCTAGCACACAGATTATGGCTTCTCCTATACAATACTTGGGTAGAGACTCTAAAGACATGAAATACAGGTACAACTGGAATGCTCCTATTATTTGGTCTCAGCATGAAGCAAATACCTACTACCACGGCGCGCAGTTATTATTGCGAACCAGAGATAACGGAAATAATTGGGAAGAAGTTTCACCAGACTTATCTAATAACCAAAAAGAGAAGCAAGGAAAAGGTGGCGGGCCTTATACAAATGAAGCAGTTGGTGCAGAGAATTACGGAACCTTAGCCTATGTAGTAGAATCACCACATGAAAAAGGAGTTCTTTGGGCTTCTACAGACGATGGTGTTTTACAAATAACTAAAAATGGAGGAACAACCTGGAGTATTGTAACTCCTAAAAACCTTCCAGAAACGTTAATTAACTCTATAGAAGTTTCTCCTCATGACAAGGCTACAGCGTATATTGCCACCACTAAATTTAAATTTAACGACTATACCCCTGCTCTTTACAAAACAACAAACTATGGTAAAACATGGGTCAATATTAGTTCTGGCATTCCTACAGGAGCCTATACAAGAGTTATCAGAGAAGATACGCAAAGAAAAGACTTGCTGTTTGCCGGTACAGAATTAGGAATGTATATCTCTTGGAATGGTGGAAAAGAATGGAAATCGTTTCAGTTAAATTTACCCATAACACCCATTACAGATTTAAAAATTAGCCATAACGATTTAACCATTGCTACCATGGGTAGATCTTTTTGGATTTTAGATGACTTGGGCTTACTAAGACAGTTTGAAGGAACTAAAACCGCTTTTACACTATTTCAACCAGAAGATGCTATTATTGGTAATTGGAGCAGTCAGTTAAATAATAATTCAGATAGCTTCTTAGGCACAGATGATTCTAGTGGTGTAAACCCTGCCAATGGTGTTGTGTTTTACTATTATATCTCTACTGCCTTAAAAGACACAGAACTATCTTTAGAAATAAAAGATAAAGAGGGTTTAGTGGTTAGAACCATTAGTTCTAAAGCAGATGCTACATATTTAAGATACCCAGGGGGGCCTTCTCCAGAACCTATATTATCTACAAAAATAGGGCTTAACCGTTTTGTTTGGGACATGAGATACCAAAGTTTACCAGGTATACCAACTGCTTATATAGAAGGGTCTTTTAGAGGTCATAAAGCAATGCCAGAGAGTTATACAGCTACCTTAAAACAAAAAAACAACTCTTCTAAGGTTACTTTTAGCATACTACCAAACCCCTTGTATGACATTACCAAGAAAGAGTATCTAGAAATACATGATTTTAAAACCAGTACCGAGGCCAATCTTAAAGACATGCACACACGGGTTCAAAAATTAAAAAAAGTACAACATCAAATAGCACAAATTTTAAAAGAGTTGCCTAAAGAAGAAAAATACAGCAGTCTAAAAACCAAAGGGAATGCTATTGTTAAACAACTTATATCTTGGGATGAAGATATGGTACAGCGCAAGTCTAAAGCTTATGATGATGTAGAGAATTTTCCAAATAAATTTACTGCAGAATATATTTTTCTTATGAACCAAAATGATAGCAGTTTACCCAAGCTAAACCAAGCATCTAAAAATAGACTTGTAGAACTTAACAACCAATGGAAAGCGCTCAGAAGCATTTCTGATGAACTACTAAATACAGTAATTCCTACCTACAATACCTTGTTATGGGAACATGGCATTGGGGCTCTTAAAATAAAATAAGTAATGAGTTTTTACAAAAGAATATAATAAGCGGTTATAGACAATATATGTATTGTCTATAACCGCTCTATTTATCAAACACAGGGTAAACTACCCAACAAGAACTGATTTATTTTCTAAAAAAAATTATGCCATGTATTACTACTTTTAGCCTGCTTAAAAATATCTGACAGTAATACAAAAGCTACACAAAACCCTCAACTATATCCCACCACGTTAGTACTAGGTATTTATACCTATTTTTCTAAAATAGATGAGTATGAGCATTGTTTTCTGCTCATTTTTCTTATTTTTAGCCTGCTATAAAAAACAGACATCCCTAAGTCTAAAAAACACTTGGAGTCTCTTGATGGCAATAAAAAAAAAGGATGTATCATCAAAAAAACCAAATTATACTGCTTTTTATTCAATCTCAACTTTTTTGGTAATAATTAAAATAGATGACAGAACTTTTAGCATATTTTAATGGAAAAATTACTATTTCTGACAAGATTAAAGAAAAACTGAATGAAATTATTATAGAAAAAAAATTAGTGAAAGGAGAAAAGATTCTCTTGGATAATTCTATAAAAAAAGAACATATTTTTGTCACAAATGGCTGTTTGCGTTCTTTTTATAAAACAGAAGACGGAAAAGAACACACCATACAGTTCGCAATTAAAAACTGGTGGATAAGTGATTATATGACCCTTTACACGAACAACACATCGGTTGTTTCTATAGAAAGTGTTACCCAATCTAAAGTTTTAATAATAGAAAAAAAAAGTATAGAAATATTACATAAAATGTATCCAGAATTTGAGACCTTACAGCGTAAAAATTTTGAAAAACGTATTGCAGCACTTCAATATAGAATTTTAAGCTTGCTAACTCTTTCTGCAGAAAAAAAATACAATCAATTCATGAAGGATTATGCAGAATTTGAAAAGATCATCCCAAATTATCAAATAGCTTCATATTTAGGCATAACTCCGCAGAGTTTAAGCAGAATAAGAAAAAAAAGAATTAAAAATTAATTTATTAACATAGGTTCATTTTAATCTTTCGGTTAAAACTTATTTTTGCAGCAAATTAAATATAATAATGAGTTTTTTAGAGATTTTGAATAAACGTTATGCCACCAAAGCAATGAATGGTGAGGTAGTGTCGCAACAAAAAATAGACAACATTTTAGAAGCCATTAGACTAGCTCCATCATCTAGCGGATTACAACCCTTTGAGGTTTTTGTAATTACAGATAATGAAACAAAATCTACCATCAAAGAAATTGCTTGGAATCAATCTCCAGTAACAGATTGTTCTCATTTATTGGTATTTGCAGCTTGGGATCATTATACAGAAGATAGAATTAATCATATGTTTGATTTAACAAATGAAATTAGAGGATTTAAAAATGAAGGGTGGGAAAACTATCGTCAAATGCTATTATCTTCATACCCACAAAAAAATTCAAAAGAAAATTTTGAACATGCAGCACGTCAAACATATATAGCATTTATGGCAGCTATAACACAAGCAGCTTATGAAGGCTTAGACAGCACACCTATGGAAGGTTTTGATGCAGATTCATTAGATAAAATATTAGGCCTACGTGAAAAAGGGTTGCGAAGTACCCTTTTATTACCAATAGGTTATAAAAATGCAACAAAAGACTGGTTGGTAAACCTTGTAAAGGTTAGAAAACCTATGAAAGAATTAGTAACTTTTATTAAATAAAAATAAAAAATGATGAAAAAAATATTGATTGGATTAGCAGGAATCATACTACTTGCTTTTATTGCGTTCTATATCGCAACTAAACCTACAGAAACCAAAGAAGGAACCTATATTCCTTCTCCATTAGCGTTAAAATTAGCGACCTCTCCAACTACAGATTTTGACAATACCATCTACAAAAACCCGTATACTGGAAATAAAAAAATATTAATGGTTTCTACAGAAGAAAGAAACATGACAATGGCTAACGGAAAAAAATTCTCGACAGGAAATCATCCGGTTGAAATGCTTCTTCCTATTCTGCATTTAAAAAATGCAGGTTTTGATGTAGATGTTGTAACCCCTACCGGGAAACCAGTTGCCATAGAAATGTGGGCAATGCCAGAAGACGATGAAAACGTTAAAAAAATATATGCTGAGTTTAAAAATAAATTAGAAAAACCAGGAAGTTTAGCTAATTTCGTTACAAATTCATTAAAAGATAGTACAGATTATGCCGCAATATTTTTCCCTGGTGGCCATGGTGCTATGCTTGGTTTACCAGAAAATAGAGATGTTAGTAAATTAATAAATTGGTCTTATAACAACGATTTGTTTATGCTTGCAATTTGTCATGGCCCAGCTGCATTATTAGCTGCAAGTATAGACGCAAACAACGAAGATTTTATTTACAAAGGATATAATATTGCCGCATTTCCAGACGCTGTAGATGCGCAAGGACCAATGATTGGGTATACCCCAGGAAAAATGCCTTGGATATACGGTGAGAAATTAAATAAATTAGGTGTTACTATTATTAATGAAGGAGCTGATGATACGGTAAAAATAGACAGAAAATTAATTACAGGCGCTAGCCCATTAGCAGCCAATAATTTTGGGAAATTAGCCGCTACCGAACTGCTTAAAGAAATGAAAAAATAAGTGGTAGAGCAGGTAACATGTATTTAATAATATAATTTCAGAATAAAAAAACATTATTGTTACCTACTTGTATAGTTTATTGCTTTTTGTAGGCAAGCGAAAATATTTTCTATCTTGCCTACGCTAAGCTATACTGGTTTTGTTTTGTATTTGATAAATTGCGTGCTTAAAATTAGCAACAAGCCATACATAAAAAAGTTGCCACCCAACCTTACCCTCTCACGTTACACTAGGTATTTATACTTATTTTTCTAAAATAGATGAGTATGAGCGCTGTTTTCTACTCATTTTCCTTATTTTTAGACTGCTAAAAAGAATAAAGACCCCTAAGTCTATGATAAAAAAATTCTAGGAGTCTCAAAAATTTAAGAAAATAACAAAAGTTGTGTTATCAGGGAACTTAAACCTAATAACACAAACAATGCTTCTTTTAATAGGAGGTTGGCATTCATTATATAAAACGAAACTAGAAATTTAACAAACCAAAAAATGAACTTTAAAATTAAATTAACCCTTATTCTTTTTTTAGCTATTACATTTAATATTAATGCACAAGATTGCGAGGCTATTCGTGCAAAAGCTATTCAATTAGAAACCTCTTTAGACAAAGCTAACCCAAAAACATATTATGACTATGCTATGTATATACGTCTTCAAGTTGTTGCTAATAACAATTGTATTAATAAAGACATAATCCATTCTGTTTACGACTTATTAGTACAAGGAGCAAACAATGGAAGTATAAGATGTGCTGCTAGATTAGTGATGGTTTCTCAATATGGACTATATAATTATCCTACTCATCGAGATAAAGCATTTGAAATTTCTATGATGTTCTTAAAACTTGCTGCTGAGACTTATGATTCAGACCCTTCTTTATATAATGAATTTGGGTATATTATTCCTACTATTTATTTGCGTCTCTACCTTCAAAACAAAAGTTGGCGATATGATTTTAATTCAAGTCCAAAATTAGCTGCGGCAGTTTTCGAATTATTTAAACTAGGTGAGGCTCCAGAAATAAAGGAATCTGATAAAAATTCTTTTAAACTAGTGAAAAAAGATTACCGTAAAGTTTGGGCATACCCATATCTTTTAGGTTCTTTTGGAACCACAATTAATTATACAAAAGGAATCGAAGAAGCCAATAAGGTTGACGAATCTTATCGAAACAGTTGGATTATTAAAATACTAAAAGACCACAGTAACGATGTCGATTTTTCAAACCCTGCAGCTCTTGCTTTTCTTGGTGCACGAGAAGGGAAAAGATGGTATGATATTGTACAAGTAGATCCATACTCTAACACAATATATCAAGCTAATATAAGTAAAGTTAATTCTGAATTGTTATTCGAGGAATCTTACAATAACATAAGTACTCCACTAAAAGAAATTATTAATGCAGCTTACCCTGAATATAATGATATCGCCAAAAAATGGGAGGTAGTTAATGAATCAAGATTAAAAGAGTCTGATAGCTATCCACAATGGAAATTTTTACCTAAAAATGAGCAAGAAAGTCTTTACTCAGAAGCCTTAAAAGGGGAAAATTCTACACTTAAAGAAAAGGAGCAATTCCAAATTTATAAAGCAATGGTAGAATCTGGTCAAAATAAAGCCTTAATTCAATTGGCGAATGCATACAAATTGGGTGAAGGAGTTTTCCCAATTGGAAGTCAAGCAATTAAAACTTATAAAAAAGCACTAGCTTTTCCAACCTTAAAAGAAGAAGCCGCTTATAACTTAGCAGAAATCTATGATGGTTACTTAGATGACGTAGCTATAAATTGGGTTGAAGCAGCCAAATATTACAAAATGGCTACAAACTATAATCCTAAATCTTATACTATGCTTGGTGAAATGGCTCTTTTTGGTGTTGGAGGCCTTACCAAAAGTAAAACAACTGCAATTGAGTACTTTAAAAAAGGATATGAAAATGGTGATAATGAAGCCTCTTTAAAATCTGAAATTATACAATTACTACCCTATACAAATAATGAAATAAAAAGTGAAAACTATACACTTTCGTTAAAAAATGAAGAACAAATTAAAATACGAAATATTTCAAATGAAAATAGTTTAACGATTACTGTTACTTATAGCGTACCTCAAGGAATGGAGAAAAATACATTTAAATTATTTCCATCACAGCAGTATAATTCAGCTATTAAATATAGTACCTGGTCGCCTTCAGCTATTCTAACGGGTGAAGGAGAAGAAGATATTATTATTTACAATAATAAATTCAGAAAAGGTTCTAGACAAATTGGAGTATTTTATATCGTAGGTGAAAATCAAAATGAATTTCAAAGTCTTGCTTATAAAATACCTATTGCCATTTGTTTTTTACCTCAAAAATAAGAACTATTCTTATGTCAAAATAGCTAATACCAAAACACGAAATATTGAATATATTTTGAAACACTTTTAGTGCCTTTGAATAAATAAAAAAAATCAGAGGTTAAAAAATAAAGACTTAGTCAATAAATGGCGACAATGTATATAAAAATAGGCGAAATAGTAGTAAATTTAAAGTTATTGGCTTGTATCAAAATTTATGCCTAAGCAAAAAATTGGTGCTTCGAAATCGCCTACTTTTCATATACTAAACGTTGGCAAGCATAAAATAAAGCTCAACACATTTAAGATTAAAATAAAAAAAATTAATATGAAAAAAATAATTTTATTTTTAGCAGTAGTATTATTTACTACGATTGCTAATGCCCAGGAATACAAAGAATATTATGACAATGGAAACCTTAAAGTTATTGGTAACTATGATGTTAATAAAAAACAAACAGGAGTATGGAAATACTACTATGAAAATGGGCAGTTAGGTATCGTTGGTCATTATAAAAAGGGAAAAGAAACAGGAGAGCTGAAAGAATATTACGAAAACGGTCAGATAAAGGAGATAGGAAGTTATAAAGACGGTTATGATACAGGTGAATGGAAAAATTATTTTAAAAATGGTCAATTATATTCAGTTGAGATGTACGAAAATGGAAAGAAACATGGAGAGTGCAGATACTATACAAAAAGTGGTCAATTAGAATTTATTTTTAACTATAAAGATGGGCGTAAACATGGTAAAATTAGAGAATTTCATTCAAATGGGCAGTTGTTATCAGTAGAATACTTTGAAGATGACTATGGTGTAAACATGAATAGTTGGAAATATTATGACGAAAATGGAATTGAACAAAATTAACGTTTGCCAACAAAGTATATAAAAAATTGCTGTTTTAGGTTAAACTTAAAGATCGTTGTAAGTCGTTTGCTACGTCTGAATTTCCTTCGAAAATCTTAGCACACAAAACCGCAACAAATCATACACAAACACGTTTGCATTCATTTAAACTCATAGCTGATTTAAATTTAAAATGGATAGAAATAAAATTGAATACTTAAAGGAAAAGCAAAGGTTACTTCAAAAGGAGGTTCGATTGAAACAATTGCGCAAAAGAATCGCTCCTAAATTGAACTATCTGGAAGAACATAGTTTCGCTTTCAAAGTATTTTATGATTTCAAATATATCAACTGGATAAATGACAATATAAAAGTCAGACCCAAAGACGGTTACAGAGGTAGTCACGGTGACTTTCAAATTGATGTTGATGATTTAAATGTTGTTAATACAAAAATAGCATCTAAAGATGACTTTCTAACCGTTGGGCCAATCGCAGAGTTCTTTAATAGAATTTCTAATGACACAACACTCATAATATGCGCTCTTGGGGGAGATCCAGAATTAGGAATATCAAAAGAAGCTTTCCTTTCAAATCCATCACTGTTTTTTTCAAGTCCAGAGACTTGGGTGTTAAGTGCGGACAAAACATCAATAATCGAAAATATTTTGGAGCAAGGTGTGTTAAGGTTTATAGACATTACTCAATCAGAACCAATATTAAGAGTCAAATCAATAATAAACTATTAAAAAAACGAAATGTCAACGCAACAAACCATATGCAAACCCTTGGTAGTAATCTGATCTAAACCCAATCGGAATCTTCTAAAGTAAAGATTTCGCTTATCTCAACTTCAAAAATTTGAGCTAACCTCAAAGACAAAACTGTTGATGGAACATATTTTCCCAATTCCATAGCATTAATTGTTTGTCTACTAACTTTTGCTAGTATAGCTAAATCTGCTTGCGTAATATTTTTTTTTGCTCTCTCAACTTTAATACTATTCTTCATAACGAGCAGATTTTTTAAGTTTAGAAATTTGCCAATTAAACCGAATCATAAAAAATAGTAAAATTGTAAACATATTAAATATCATAACCCATAAAAAAGACATATCGAATATGAATAGAAATGATATTAAAAGAATAACATAGTTTAAATAAACAGCCCAAACCAAAGACTCCAACCTAATTTTGGAAATATATTCATCTTCTGACTCCTCTTTAGAAAAAGCAACTAATAATGAACTCAATATAATAAGAACACCTAAAATTTCATTTAAAACATTGTTGTTAACAATTCCGATAAAATGCTTATCACCAAAAAGCTTGTTAATAAAAATAGCAGGCATATTAAAATCTAAAGAATTAGGTTCGAACTCAAAAATAAGAGTTGCCAAACCAATGATTACGGATGGAATGAATATTAACCAACCAATTTTTTTATACTTGTTAGGAAACAGATAATTCAATTTCATAGTTAAAAATATTAAAGTTTTGTCAAATGTAAAACAAATAACTCTAAATGACAAATAGACTTTACTTTAAGTAAAACAAACACTACTATTAATGCCGTATGTAGTTTATTGCTAGTTTTAGCTTACTCACAAAAATCTTTGCAGATTTTCTATATTGGTTTTGTATTTGCTAAATTAGTTGCTTAAACACGCAACGAAATCAAACACAATTACGTTGGCAATTATTAAGAACTAAACTTCAGGCGATATGAGTATCCTACTAATATTTGAAAATAAAAATGTTGAGCCCTGGGAAAAAACTAGAAGAAATAGAAGCAGAATTGATAAATGACAAATAATTTCAACATGATATATAATTTAAAAATAATAAGGTTAGCATCCATACTACTTTTAGTTTTAGTCGTTTCAGGATGTAAAAAAGAGCAATATCAGATAAAATCAACACCTGTTAATATTTCTAAATCTTATCAAGAGAAGCATCGCCCTCAATTGCATTTCACACCAGAAGCTAAGTGGATGAATGATCCAAACGGAATGTTTTATTATGATGGTAAATATCATTTGTTTTATCAATATTATCCAAACAGTACAGTTTGGGGCCCAATGCACTGGGGACACGCAGAATCTAAAGATTTAGTGTATTGGAAACATCTTCCAATTGGGTTATTTCCCGATTCTATCGGATGTATTTTTTCTGGAGGAGCTATTGTTGATACTAATAATACATCGAAATTAGGAACTATAGAAAATCCTCCAATCATAGCAACTTTCACGCATCATAATTTTGAAGACGAAAAAGCAAAAACAAATGATTTCCAAAAACAAAGTATTGCTTATAGTTTAAACGGTGGCTATGAATGGATAAAATATAAGGAAAATCCTGTGATTCCAAATTCAGAAAAAATTAAAGATTTTAGAGACCCAAAAGTTGTATGGCATGAAACTTCACAAAAATGGATTTTAGTATTAGCAGCCTATGATAAAGTGAAATTTTATTCGTCATCAAATCTTACTGATTGGGAATTTATTTCAGACTTTGGAATTGAAGGAGATAATAGATTATGGGAATGCCCTGATTTGTTTCCAATAAAAGTAGAAGGATCTGATGAAACCAAATGGGTTTTAATCGTTAGTATTCAAAAAAATGCGCCAAATGAAGGTACAGCAACCTCATATTTTGTTGGCGATTTTGATGGTAAAGAATTTAAAAGTGATAAAAAAACTCAAAAGTGGTTAGATTATGGAACAGATAATTACGCTTTTGTAACATGGAATAATATCCCTAAAGACGATGGAAGAATCATTGGAATTGGTTGGATGTCTAATTGGCAATATGCCCAAATTGTACCAACTGAAAAATGGAGAAGCGCAATGACGTTACCTAGAGAATTGAAGTTAGTTAAATCAGGATCAACCTATAAATTGAACAGTTTACCTACAAAGGAGTTTCAAAAATTAAGAAAATCCTCTACTTCTCTTGGTCAAATAAATATCACCGAAGAAAAAGTTTTGAAAGGTTCATTTTCAGCTTCACAAACCGAATTAGACTTAACCGTTAATTTAAAGGAAACCACAGCTAAGTCATTTGGAGTTAAACTTCAAAATGATTTGGGAGAAAACATTATAATTAAATTTGATAAAAAAGAAGGAAAAATAGTTGTCGATAGAACCAATTCACGGAAGGATAAGTTTTCCGATGACTTCTTTAAAAAAGTTCATACAGCTCCAATTAGTTTTGAAAATGAAAAAATGAACATACGTCTAATCATTGATGCAGCTTCTATTGAAATTTTCGTCAATAATGGGGAGGTAAGTTTTACAAGTATTTTCTTTCCTTCAGAAAAATTCAATGCCATTTCCTTGTTTTCGAATAATGGAATATGTAAAATCATTAATGGTGAAATATATCCTTTAAATAGTATTTGGAATTAAATAATGAAAACTGAATTTACAGTCGGAAATATAATTGAAAACCTTGGATTGAGATAGATAAACAGTTGCCAATAACATGAATAATTAATTGCTTTGGCTGTCGCCTACTTGAAAGTTCTTCCAGAATTTTTTTAGGTTGGTATTAGTTTACTTCATAAGTTGTTTAACCACATAACTAACCAAGCACAAACACATTATATGCCACTAAACAACTATCTGTATTCAGCAACCATATCATAATAGTTCTCTTGAATTGTTTTAATGATTACTAATTTATCAGCATTTAAACCGTCTAAAAGATCTATTTCATTAAATTCTCTCATATTGGAGTTGCCCCATAAACTGAATTCAATTATAATAGGAGCAAAATCAGTTCCTTTATTTGTCAACAAATAAATATTTTCTTTTTTGTTTTCAGGAAATTTTCTCTTTAAAATCAATTTATAAGATTCAAGCATTTTAAGCCTAGCTGACAAAATACTTGGAGCAATCATTTCATCTGAATCTGATATTTCTTTGAATGTCTTTTTATGCTTAATTAGCATATCTCGAATAATTAACAGAGACCATTTGTCTCCAACGACATCAAGTGTTGAAGAAATAGGACAACCTGAACGAAATTTATTTATCATATTTTTAAACATTATTACTACTGAATCAGTAGTAATAATTATATTTGATGTTAATCTTACAACAATATATAAATTATTCTAATGAAACATCAAAGTAAATTATCTAAAATCAATCTCTATGATAAGTTTAATGCTGCTTTTGTAAGTATGATTACCCCAGAAATGTCAGATTTGAATAAGATTCGTAAACAAAATTCTTATTCAAATACACCAACTTTAGCTAAACCCTTTGAAATGCCTCTAAAGTTTATTACCATAAATGGAGTAAAGATCAGAATGTCAAAATCAATCATAGACTCTAAGAATAAAGAAACTATTATTCTCTTATCTGCCTTTCCTCACAGTATTGTAGCGTACTCACCTATTTGGAATGAATTAAAAAAATACTACAATGTGTATGCTTACGATTTACCTGGTTTTGGAGCTAGTGAAACAAAATCTGAATACATGTCTTTTAACTTTCAAGGTAATTTCCTAAATTCTTTTATAGAATATTTTAATATTAAAAAATCGCATATAGTTGCTCCAGATGTTGGTATGGCTAGTGCTTTATCATATGTTATTAATCATAAAAACAGCATAAAATCACTAATGATTGGTGATGGCCCTGGTGCTTTACCTGCTATAGAACCAAGTGTTATGAAAAAAATGGTTTATTCAGGTTTTTGGAGAACTATGTTTGTTATAGCGGGAAGCGGAGCACTTGTTGAATCTGCTAAGAACCTTGGTAATGTCAGATATGTTCCAAATAAATATGAGTTATCAGACTATAAAAAATCGCACATAGGGAAAGTGGCTAATAGTATGAAATGGTTCAAAACCTATCCTGAAGCCATAAAACATCTTGACCAAAACATAGAAAATATTAAGATTCCTACAAAAATATTTTGGGGAGAACATGAAGCTATCCTGGATAAAAAAAATGGAGAAAATCTAAATAAACGAATGCCAAATAGCGAACTGGAAATATTTGAAAACTGTGGGCATTTTGTATATCAAGATGATTATCCAAGATTTATCAAATTAATTCAAACATGGGTAAATAAACACCGCTAAAAAGGATGGTATCTTTTATACAAGAACTAAAGCTCCGTAACGAACACCTATTTTACTTTGGGGTATTTTGCATAATTCTTTCAATTGTTTGTATCGTTCTAACTAAAACAACAACTACAGAAGTTCAAGGAGTAAACGCTTGGTTCAAGCCTTTAAAATTTGCAACATCAATAGGTTTATTCTCTTGGACTATGGCTTGGTACTGTCATTATCTACTCGATTTTAATGTTACGCCTTTTAATTGGACGGTAATTACACTGTTCGGTTTTGAACTTGTCTATATTATTTTTCAAGCATCAAAAGGACAATTGTCTCACTTCAATATTAGTACACCAACACATTCAATTCTATATTCGTTAATGGGTTTAATAGCAGTACTTGTTACGCTATATACTGCCTATATTGGGTTTCTATTTTTCACACAGTCTTTTCCAAATTTACCCGTTTATTATGTTTGGTCAATTCGTTTAGGAATCTTGATTTTTGTTATTTTTTCATTTGAAGGAGGTTTGATGGGCTCTAGAATGAATCATAGCGTTGGCGCTATCAATGATAATTCGAATTGGTGGATTATAGGTTGGAGCAAAACTGTGGGCGATTTAAGAGTTTCGCACTTTATAGGAATGCACGCCTTACAACTTTTACCGTTGCTATCTTTCTATGTTTTTAAAAACACAAAAATTACTATAATTATTTCGGTTTTTTATGGTCTTCTTGCAACATCAACATTAGTTCAGGCATTAAACGGAAAACCTCTCATTACTCAAAACAAAATAAAAGAATCTGAATAAAAACGGCATATAACAATGTATAAAAATAATAGCGATTTCGATGCTTAATAGAAATCGCTTTTTTTATATTTATCCTTAGTGTTTAATCCGAATAGTTTGTGTTTGAAAATCAGCTACTATTCTTATACTAGACGGTTGGCAATTATTAAGAACTAAACTTCAGGCGATATGAGTATCCTACTAATATTTGAAAATAAAAATGTTGAGCCTTGGGAAAAAGCTCTTAAAGAAAAATTACCAAATACCACAATTGAAGTCTATCCGAATATAAAAGACAAAGAAGTGGTAGATTTTGTGATTTGTTGGAAACCGATAAAAAACGTATTTGAGCAATTTCCAAACATAAAAGTTATTCAATCTGTTGGTGCTGCAGTTGATCATATTACAAGCACACAAACCATTAATAATAGTACAATAACACGTATTGTTGATGAAAGGTTATCAAACGATATGTGGGAGTTTTTACTCGCAATTGTTTTATCAGAACTAAAAAACACCAGAACGTACTTAAAACAGCAAGCACAGAATGCTTGGAAACAACAAGATTATAGAACTATTAATGATATGACCATTTCTATTTTAGGTTTAGGAAAAATTGGTGGTTGTGTTGCTGAAAAATTTGCTCAAATTGGCTTCAAGGTAAAAGGTTGGAGCAACTCTAAAAAACAGATTTCAAAAGTTACAAGTTATCATGGAGAAAATGAGTTTGATTTGTTTTTAACTAATTCCAATTTTTTAATTAATCTATTACCATTAACTGATCAAACCAAAGGAATTTTAAATAAAAAAACTTTTCAAAAATTACCTAAAGATTCCTTTCTTATTAATGTTGGTCGAGGAGAACATTTAGTTGAAGATGATTTAATTAATTCTCTAGATGATTCAAAACTATCTGGAGCATTTTTAGATGTTTTTTTAAACGAACCGCTACCTAAAGAACATCCGTTTTGGAAACATGCTAAAATTCAAATAACACCACATGTTGCAAGTTTAACTAATGTAGCAACATCCATAGAACAGATTACAGAAAATTACAACCGTTTCTTGAAAAAAGAAAAACTATTAAATGTTGTGTCACTAAAAAAGGGATATTAAAATTATGAACTCAATATTTCATCTTGCATTTAAAGTAACAGACATATAAAGTACAATTAATTCTATTACAATATCTTAGATTGTGAACTAGGAAGACAGATTATAGACGTTGTGTTTTTATTTCTGATAGTATTTATTACAAAATAGGTGATAATACTATTGTTGAAATTATGGCAATAATTAGAAAACAAGATTTATAAAATAATCTCTGATTTTAAAAAATTACAGTAGCATAACACCGTAGATAATTTATTGCTAGTACAAGCTACTTTACAAAAAACCTCTGCCTACAACAGAGAGTGATTTTCTGTCCTTTATTTTTTCGTTAACTTTAGTTCCCAAACAACATAACATACTATATGCAAATAAGTTATGTGAAATATCGCTATAAAAATGACATTAAATAAATTATTGATTGAATTTTATAAAGAAAATGGAATTCCTGAAAATGGGGGAATAGACAAAGATACTTTTGAGATAAAAATATTTGGAATTAAACTAAAGTTTCCAAATCCGAAATTTAGAAAAGATGTTACTCATATTCACGACTTACAACATATTCTGAATGACTGTGATACTTCTTGGAAAGGAGAAGCATTTATTGCTGGTTGGGAAATATCAACTGGGATGTGGAAATATTTTCCTGTCTGCACTTTTAGTTTTTGGGCAATGGGATATAGTTTATGGCTACATCCTAAAGCAGTTTTTAGCGGATTTAAAAAAGGATTAAATGATATTGGAATTATTGACTTAAAAATAAGTAAACCTGACTTAATGAAAATGGATTTTAACAAATTAGTTGAGATTACAGCTAAAGATAAAACTAGTGATATGGGGTTTTTACAATGGATTCAATTTATTTTTTGGATTGTAATTAGTCAGATAATTTTTCTTTTTCCTTTGGTAATTTTAACTATTGGGTTTGGTTGGTTTTTAAAATAAAAACTACTTATAAAAACGTGATATAAAAGGTATTTTAGTAATTAAAAAAATTGTTGTTTTTTGTTAGCTTAATGATCTTATTCGAAAATTTCTGTCTGCCGCTGTCAATGTTTCGTTTTAAAAAAACCAAAGATTTACTAGAATAAGCACATTATAAATAATAGAGAAGCACATGCATATAGTATCAAATTAGAATTGCTGCATTATTATTTTTAAATTCACATTCCATTCTGAACTACTAAAAATGAAAGAAAAGTATAAATTAACTATTTTAATAATAGTTATGTTATTTTCTAATTTAATAACTCAAGCACAATTTATTTCATTCGAACACGATGGTATTAACCGTCAATATATATTATGAGCCCTCAAGTTTAAATGAGAATATGCCTTTGGTATTTGTTATACATGGCTTTACTGGTGATGCAAATAGTATAAGGAGTTATTCTCAAATGAATCAAATTGCAGATCAATACGGTTTTGCGGTTTGTTATCCTAGAGGAACTCTTGATTCTAATGGAGATAGATTCTGGAATGTCGGATATGCGTTTCATCAATCTGAAACAGCAGATGATGTTGGTTTTTTAACTGAACTAGCTGAATACCTTCAAATAACACATAATTTGAATCCTGATTATACCTTCGCTACTGGCTTTTCTAATGGTGGAGAAATGTGTTACATGCTTGCTTGCCAAGCATATAATACGTTTAGGGCTGTAGCACCTGTAGCTGGCATGATTATGCAAGACATCCTAAATGAATGCAATGATAGCCTACCCATACCGTTGTTTGAAATACATGGGTCTGAAGATAGTACAACTCCTTTAACAGGAGACCCAAATAACAATGATGGGTGGGGTGCTTATCCAAGTATCCCATTTACAATAAATTATTTTGTGGAAAAAAATGAATGTACTTCTGTCGATACTCAAACATTACCAGACTTAGATATTACAGACGGAAGTATTGTAAATAGTTCTAAGTATTTAAATGGTATTAATAATAATGAAATATGGTATTATGAAATTGTAGGTGGCGGACATGATTGGCCCGGAGATTCAGGAAATATGGATATTAATGCAGGTGAAGAAGCCTGGTTGTTTTTTCAAAATCATATAGATAATACACTGTCAGTTATAAATTTTGAAGATCTAAAAAACACCATACGTGTTTTCCCTAATCCTACTAGTAATGCAGTTAATATAGAACCCAATGGTTCGTTTGAAATTAAAGAGATGGTTCTTTATAACGCTTTAGGAGAAAGAATTCGCTTAAAAACTACTAACAAACTTATAGACCTCACTAATTTAAATACAGGTATTTATTTATTGAGGATTAAAACTTCTAACGAAACAATAACAAAAAAAATTGTAAAAAATTAAACAATTATTAAGAGAAGAGAAAAATGAGTATTCAAAAAGTATATAATATGTAAGCTAAGCAATACAACACTAATAATAAGACCCGTAATTTAGGCAAAACAACTACAGTTAAAAATAGTAATAAACAGACTATTGAATCTTAAACTCTAATAAAAAATTAACTAGAGGTTTCAAAATACAGTCAGAAATTTTTTGGCGTGGTAATCATCATAACTTTATAAATAGTCATAATTTAAATAGGTAAGAACCCACCGTCTAATAAAATATATAATTGCTAGCTATTCTTTTTTATTTCGTAAATTACTGACCTAAAAGCAGCATGTTTAAAACCTCTTCTATTGATCAATAAAAATTCAAAAAAGAGGAAAATTATACTGAGCACTCAAAAAAATAATTACATATTTAGTTAAAGACAGCTAGTAAAATGTCAGATAATCAAGACTACCGAAGTAATAAATTAATTGATAGACTGCCAAAACACTTAAAACAGTTCATCAAGCCTCAAAAGTATGAAGAATACTCTACTATAAACCAAGCAGTTTGGAGGTATGCAATGAAACGTTTATTAAATTATTTAACAAACGTTGCTCATAATTCCTATTTATCAGGTTTAAAAAAAACTGGGGTAAGTATTGAAGAAATTCCAAGCATGTATGGAATGAATCGAATACTCAAAGAGATTGGCTGGGCTGCAGTTGCAGTAGATGGTTTTATTCCACCAAATGCTTTTATGGAGTTTCAAGCCTATAAAGTATTAGTTATTGCCTCAGATATAAGACAGTTAGAAAATATTGAATACACTCCCGCACCAGATATTATTCATGAATCTGCGGGGCATGCTCCAATAATTGCCAATCCTGATTATGCAGAATACTTAAGAAGACTAGGAGCTATTGGCTCAAAAGCTATTCTTTCTAAGTATGATATGGATTTATATGAAGCTGTTAGGAGCTTGTCTATTTTAAAGGAAGCTGATGGAACAAGTAAAGGCAAAATTGATGCAGCTGAAATAGAAATTCAGAAACTTCAAAGCATGAAAGTGCCACTTTCTGAAATGGCACAAATTAGAAACCTTCAATGGTGGACTGTAGAGTATGGGTTAATTGGAGATCTTAGTAACCCAAAAATATATGGAGCAGGTCTTTTGTCTTCTATTGGTGAAAGTATTTCTTGCTTAAAAAACAATGTAAAAAAAATCCCTTATACAGTGGCTGCTGCTCAACAACAATTTGATGTTACCAAGCCCCAACCACAATTATATGTTACTCCAAGCTTTCCTCATTTAATGCAAGTTTTAGAAGAGTTTGCAAATACCTTAAGTTTACGAAAAGGTGGAAGAAAAGGAATAGAAAAACTAATCGCTTCCAAAATGGTTGGAAGTATAGAATTGTCTAGCGGGCTGCAAGTGTCTGGCAAATTTTCAAAAATACTATTAAATGAAAATAACAATGTAATTTTCTTTCAAACTGAAGGCCATACCGCATTATCTTACAGAGAAAAAGAATTAATAGGACACGGAATAAATTATCACAAAGACGGTTTTAGCTCTCCTTTAGGCAAGTTAAAAAACATTAAACTTGCCATAGAAGATATGGGGCCTAATGACCTAAAGGCTTATAATTTTTGTGATGGAAAATTACTTTTCTTTGAATTTGAAAGCGGTATAAAAGTTGAAGGATTGAATATCACTGGTATAAGAAATGCTCAAGGAAAATTAATGTTAATTCGTTTAAAAGATTGTACAATAACCTATAAAGGAGAGTTTTTGTTTTTACCTGAACACGGCATTTATGACATGGTAGTTGGAAATGATATCACCTCTGCATTTGCTGGTTCTGCAGATAGCAATTCCTTCCCTAATTTATACGGTGAATCTTTAACAAAAACTATTAAAAAAGTAACGTCCGACTCTACAATAACCTTAGAAAAATATTACGGTAGTATACGAAAGTACAGAAACGAAAGTACCGATGATCCTGAATTTCTAGAAGATTTATTTAAAAAACTAACAGTCCAATATCCTGCAGAATGGCTGCTACTTCTAGAAATTATGGAAGTAGCAAACAAGCCCTCTTTAATTCAATCAATTCATGACTATTTGGAGAAGTTAATAGTGTTATATCCTAAATTAAACTCCCTTATTTCCGATGGAATTAAAATTATAAAATTCTGATTATAAGTTAATTAAATTATATCACCAAATAACCAGCTACCAAAAAAAACTTTAGAACTATTAGATTTTTATTTACTAATTTAGTGCGTTTTCAAAACAATATGAAATATAGAAAATACATCACAAAAAATTATACTAAAATAAATGAGTTCGGGAAAAATAATTATAGGAAGTGTTGAATGGTGTAGCTTTCCACAAATAAATATACCAACAATAAAAGCCAGAATAGATTCAGGCGCCAAAACCTCTGCCTTACATGCAATTAATATTGCTACTTTTAAAAAAAACAACGTTTTATGGGCTAGTTTTGATGTTCATCCTATTCAAGATGATGGAAGAACTGTTGTTCATTGTGAAGCACCTGTTTTTGATAAAAGAAGAGTTAAAAGTTCTAGCGGAAATAGTGAACTTAGGTATGTAATTAAAACAATTTTATCTATAGCCGAAAACACTTGGGAGGTTGAGCTTACATTAACTAATAGAGATTCTATGGGGCATAGAATGCTTTTAGGTAGGCAAGCAATGTCTGGAAAAATGCTAGTTGATCCTGAATCTTCATTTTTATTGGGTGAACCAACACATGATTTGCTTAAACAACATTATCATTCAAAAGTAGTGAAGAACTCTGGTTTAAAGATTGGTCTTCTTGCCAGCAACCCAAATTTATATAGTAACCGAAGAATCGTAGAGGCTGGTCAGCAAAAAGGACATAGTATAGAATTTTTAAACATAAAAGATTGCTACATTAAATTAGATGGTAAAAAACCTGAGGTACATTATCGTGGAGGAAGAGTTTTAGATGATTTTGACGCAATTATTCCCAGAATAAAACCAAGTATGACTTTTTATGGATGCGCTTTAACTCGTCATTTTGAAGCCATGGGTGTTTACACTTTAAATACAGCGTCTTCAATTACAAAATCTAGAGACAAGTTGTTTTCATTGCAAATGCTCATTAATAAAGGATTGCCTATTCCAACAACAGGCTTTGCTAACTCTCCTTTAGACACAGATGAGCTAATAGACATGGTTGGAGGAGCCCCTTTAATTGTTAAGCTTTTAGAAGGAACACAAGGAAAAGGTGTTGTATTAGCTGAAACAAAAAAAGCAGCAGAAAGTTTAATTAATGCCTTTAAAAGCCTAAAAGCAAACATCTTGGTTCAAGAGTTTATTAAAGAAGCTAAAGGTGAAGACATTCGTTGTTTTGTTATAAATGGAAAAGTAATTAGCAGCATGATGAGAACTGCTGCTCCAGGAGAATTTAGGGCAAACATCCATTTGGGAGGCACAGGTTCAACCGTAAAAATAACACCAGAAGAAAAAAAGGTTGCCTTACTAGCAACTAAAACATTGGGGCTAAAAGTAGCAGGAGTCGATATCATTAGAGGTATAAAAGGGCCTCTACTTCTTGAAGTTAACTCATCCCCTGGCCTTGAAGGTATTGAAGGAATCTCTAATAAAGATATTGCTGGTAAGATGATAGAAGGCTTAGAAAAAGATTTAAAATTTAGCCATAAGGGTTCTTAAAAAGATTAAGGGCCTCCTATTTATTTGCAAAGCAGAGGAAAGATCCTTACATTGAAAAACACTTTAAAACACTGTTTTTTAACTCAATAAAGTAAAAGCAACCAATAATTATGGAAAATGACGCCTTAAGTAAGTTAATCCCTGTATCTGTTTTGCTTATTCTAGGAATCTTTGAGGCTATTGGTGGCTTGTATTTAGATGATAAAAGATCAAAAAATGACTTTACTATTGAGCTACTAAGCCTTATAAGCTTGCCAACTTTAATACAGCCAGGTATTTTTCTTTTTGTTCTTTGGTTTATGGGAGCTAGTTTCCCTGGATTAGAAGATTATTATCTCACCTCTTCACTTTGGTGGCACGTTGTTGCCTTTCTTATACTAGATGATCTAACTCAATACTGGTGGCATAGACTATCGCATGTAAACAAAAAAATGTGGAAGCTTCATAGACCTCATCATGTGGTAGAAGAAATGGGGGTGCTTGTTACCTATAGAAACGCAGTATTATACTATGCATTTATGCCGGGAATTTGGTTTTCAGCTGTTTTAATCTACTTAGGAATGGGCTATGTATACTTGTTTTATCTGCCCATAAAATTAATTGTTATACTATTAGCTCACAGCGAAACTAAATGGGATAGATTTCTTTATCGCTATAAAATACTAAGGCCATTAGCGTGGGTTATTGAGCGAACAATTTCTACGCCAAGTACCCATTTTGCTCATCATGGTTTAACATCAGAAGATGGTGTTTCTAACCCTAATGGAAATTATGCCAACCTTCTCTTTATTTGGGATATAATTTTTGGAACATCTAAAATTACTCGCAAGTATCCCACAAAATTTGGTGCATGGAATCAAATAAAAGAACCTTGGTATGTGCAGCTTCTTTTTCCTTTGATAACCTCCAAAGATCCAAAAAGTGAATTACACTCTATAAAGACCAATAATGACTATGATCCGTCTATAGGTTTTAAAAGCTTTACAAAATAACTATATTGCCGGCTCACTATAAAGACATCTTCTATAATCATTACTATATCTAACAATCAATCATCATGAAAAAAATAATTCTTTTAATTGTCACTGCTGCTGTAATTCTAATTGGTGTTTTAGTTTTTAACACCATCATGCTAAGCTCTAAACAAGTAAGTTCAGAAAAAATTGATAAAATAAGCCTCTCTAATGATATTTTTGAAAATCTCTCTGAAGGATTAAAATACAGAACAATTTCTTTTGGAGGTGATGCTGTTCCAGATTCTACCGCATTTTTTGGTTTTCATAGGTTTCTTAAAAAAACATTTCCATTAACACACTCAAAACTACAATTAGAAAAGGTTAACACCTATAGCTTACTTTATACATGGAAAGGTATAGATTCATTAAAAAAACCAATTATATTATTGTCTCACCAAGATGTTGTTCCTGTAGATCAACCCACTTTAAACGATTGGGAAGCAGGCCCTTTTGAAGGTAAAATTTCGGATACAGATATTATTGGTCGTGGAACACTAGATGATAAAGGAACTTTAATAGGTCTTCTTGAAGCTGTTGAAAAACTTCTTGAAGAATCTTTTCAACCTTCACAAACAATCTACCTTGCCTTTGGACATGATGAAGAAGTTGGAGGGCCAAATGGAGCGGCTGAAATAGCAAAATATTTAAAATTAAAAGGTGTACGTGCTTCAATGACACTAGATGAAGGTGGGTTTTTAGCAGAAGGATTGGTTCCTGGAGTTGATAAAACCGTTGCCATGATTAATTTAGCTGAAAAAGGCTTTGCTTCTTTTGAACTAACAGTAGAAACCAAAGGCGGGCATAGCTCTCAACCACCAAAAGAAAATACTATTGGAATGTTAGCTCAAGCTATTGTAGATCTAGAAAATAATCAACTGCCTTATAAGCTTGTAAAGCCTGTAGACTACCAACTTGAGTATATGGGCCCTGAAATGCCTTTTTTTAGTAAACTAGCATTTGCTAATCCTTGGTTATTTAAAAATACCATTTTAGAAGCCTTAAATGCACATACTACAACGGCTCCAACCATTATAGGTGGTGGCGTTAAAAATAATGTGATTCCAACTGTTGCTAAAGCAACTATTAATTTTAGAATTTTGCCTGGAGAAACCATTGAATCTGTTCAAGAGCATGTTCAAAACACCATATCTGAAAAAATTAAAGTAGAGGCCGTTGGGTATTTATCGAACCCATCTCCTGTTTCTGGTATAGACTCTCAATCATACAAAATACTTGAAAAGACCATACGAGGTATGTTTCCAAAGAGCGTTGTAGTTCCTGGACTTGTTGGTGGAGGTACAGACGCGCGCTACTTTTATGAAATTTCAGACGATGTTTACCGTTTTTACCCCATTCGTTTAGGTCCTAATAGCATGTCTAGATTTCATGGAATAGATGAAAAAATAAGCAAAAATAATTACAAAGAAATTATTGAATTCTCATATCACTTGATAAAGAAATTTAATTAACATGAATGAACCTTATTGAACAATCATAAAAGTATTTGATACAAAATAACCAAATGAAAAAAGAAATTACTGAAGAACTAGGTCTTAATTATGAGCTTCTCTGCGAATTAACATCTACCTTAGACAAGCCCCTAAAAATTGGTCAAACACCATTTGGCGAACGAACCATCTACCCAGTAAGTGGTGGCACATTTGAAGGTCCAAAATTAAAAGGAAAAGTACTTGCTAATGGTGGTGATTGGGTGTTGCGTTTAAACTCAACAACAAGCAAACTAGACGTGAGAGTTGTACTTGAGACAGATGATGGCGAACTAATCTATTCTTATTACGAAGGCTTTATTCATATGAATGCAGATGGAAGTTATTATTTTAGAACCAATCCTGTTTTTCAAACAAGTTCCAAAAAATACAACTGGTTAAATCATACAATTGCCATAGGGGTTGGAAAATTAATTAAAGGAGGTGTTGCCTACAAAATTTATGCAATAAAATAACCTTACTACAGACTAATGAAATACGCACTACTATTTATAACTTTATTAATACCATCTCTAGTGAGTAGCCAAGAGATTCATTTTACATCTAATTCTAGATTGGTGCTTGGGATGGGCACAGATAAATCTGCCTCAGTAAGTGCTGGTGATATAGATAATGATGGTGATATAGATTTAGTGGTTGCTAATGGTAGGCATTGGCCACAAACCAACAAGGTATTCATTAACAATGGGTCTGGGAAATTTACTGTTGCCAAGGCTCTTGACAATATTGAAGAAACAAGTTATGCCACAGAATTAGCAGATATAGATAATGATGGAGATTTAGATGTAATTGTAGGTAATGATATGGCTCCAAATGCCCTTTATTTAAATGACGGAGCTGGAAATTTTCTGAAATCAGGTAGTTTTGGCAATCCGTATTCTCCTACCAGAAATATAAAAACAGTAGATATTGATTCTGATGGAGATATCGATATACTGATTACCAATAGAGGAAAAGAAAATGAAATATGCTTCAATAATGGAAAGGGGCAATTTCCAAACATTGTAAAATTTGGATCAAAAAAAGACGCAACCATAGATGTAGATGTTGTAGACATTAATAAAGATGGTTACAAAGATTTAATAGTAGCCAATAGAGATGGTCAACAAAATTATATCTATTTAAATAATGGAAAAGGCCAGTTTCTAACAAAGTTTCCTTTTGGAAGTGGATCTGATGAAACAAGGTCTTTAGGTGTTGTTGATATTGATAATGATGGTTTTTTAGACATCATCACTGCTAATATTAAAGAGCCAAACGTAGTCTATTTTGGAAATAGTACTATGGAGTATCATAGAAAAATAGTTTTTGATACTTCCTCTAGTAAATCATATTCATTAGACTTTGGAGATATAGATGGAAACGGAACTACAGATATTGTAATTGCTAATTCTGGAGAACCAAATACTGTTTTTCTAAATTTTGAAAATGGAAGTTTATGGAAAAAAATTATTCTAAAAAAGAGAAATCTATACACCTATGATATTATTCTTGCTGATCTAAATAATGACCAACGGTTAGACATTATAGAAAGTAATTCTGATGCTATTAATTACTATTACCTTACTACTCTCAAGAAAAAACAGGAGTAAGAAAAAGTGAATATCTATATACAAAATTAATTTTTCATACTAGACTGCTAAAAAACCTGGTTCTAAAAGATCCGTAATTATATAAGTTTTCTATTTGTATTTTATTTGGTAACTTTAATTTCTAAACCAACGTATTTCTCATTAACAACTATCCAACAATTAATCTTATGAAAATATTTAAACTTCTCTGTATTTGCCTTCTTATATTGCCAATAACCCTTTACTCACAAAAAAGAAAAAAGAAAGCAAAAGAACCTTCTGTAGCAATAACAGACTCCTTGTTTCATGGTTTAAAATGGCGAAATATTGGCCCTTTTAGAGGAGGTAGAAGCGTAAGCTCAACAGGAGTTATAGGAAAACCTCATACCTATTATATGGGTTCTACTGGTGGTGGAGTTTTTAAAACTACTGATGATGGAATTACATGGAAAAATATCTCAGATGGTTTTTTTAAAACAGGTTCTGTTGGTGCTATTGCTGTTTCAGAAAGTGATCCTAATATTGTTGTTGTTGGCATGGGAGAACACGCAGCAAGAGGCGTTATGACTTCAATGGGAGATGGAGTCTATAAATCTATGGATGCCGGAAAAACATGGAAACATATAGGGCTAGATAAAACACGTCATATCTCTGATGTTATCATTCACCCAACCAATTCTAATATCATCTATATTACTGCTCAAGGAGCGCAGTATGCGCCTTCAAAAGAACGAGGCATCTACAAAACAACAGACGGTGGGAAAACATGGAAAAATATCTTATCTGTAAATAATACCACTGGTGCTTCTTCTTTGTCTATGGATATGACCAATCCTCGTATATTATATGCTGCAATGTGGCAACATCAAAGATACCCGTGGATCATGGAATCTGGTGGTGAAGCTTCTGGCTTGTTTAAATCTTCTGATGGAGGAAATAACTGGATAAAAATGACAACAGGCCTGCCAAAGGCTTTTGGAAAATCTGGAATTTCTGTTTCTAGAGCTAATCCAGATCGGGTATTTGCTGTAGTAGAGGCAGCAGATAAAAAAGGAGGTGTATACCGTTCAGATAATGCAGGAAAAACATGGAAACAGGTAAATAGCAATAGAGTTAATATTGCCCGTTCTTGGTATTATATGGAAATTTTTGCAGACCCACAGAATGAAAATACTGTCTATGTTTTAAACGCTCCAGTAATGAAGTCTATAGATGGAGGTAAAAGTTTTTCTAACATTCCTGTACCCCATGGTGATAATCATCATTTGTGGATTAATCCAACAGACAACAAAAACCTTATCAATTCAAATGATGGTGGAGCTAATATCTCTTTTAATGGAGGTAAAAGTTGGAGTACGCAGCAAAATCAAGCAACCTCTCAATTTTATCGAGTAATTACAGACAATTTAGTCCCCTATAATATCTATGGAGGACAGCAAGACAATTCTGCGATTGGTATTGCTAGTAGAACTAATGATGCCGGAATAGATTGGAAAGATTGGTATTCTGTAGCTGGTGGAGAAAGTGCTTTTATTGCTTTTGATCCAGACGCTCCTGAGTTAGTGTACGGAGGTACCTATCAGGGAAATATTAGCACCTGGTCAAGAAAATCTAGAGAACAAAAATCAATTAAGGAATATCCAGAATTAGGCTTAAGTATTGCACCTAAAGATGCGAAGTATCGTTATAATTGGAATGCTCCTATTATTACCTCCCCTCACAATAGAACTACAGTGTATCATGCAGGTAATGTTGTTTTTAAAACAACAGATCAAGGAATTAATTGGTCTGCAATAAGTCCAGATTTAACCAAAAATGAAATTGTCAAACATGGCCCAGGTGGTGGCCCCTATACAAATGAAGCTGCTGGTGGCGAAAATTATAATACACTTACTGCTTTGGTAGAATCGCAGCATGAACAGGGTGTTTTATATGCCGGTAGTGATGATGGTCTTTTACATATCACAAAAAACGGTGGTGAAAGCTGGGAGAATATTACACCTGACGGGATTAAAGACGGTATCATAAATAGTATTGATGTTTCCCAACACAACCCTGCAACTGCCTATGTGGTAATTATGAGATATAAATCTATGGACTTAAATTCTCATATTTTTAAAACCAATAATTATGGGCAAACTTGGACTAAAATTGTAACCGGCTTAAATGATCCTAACGGTTTTGCAAGGGTGGTAAGAGCAGATAAAAAACAACCAGGGTTATTATATGCGGGAACAGAAACTGGATTATATGTTTCAAACGATGATGGCATATTTTGGCAACGATTAAAACTAAACTTACCCGTAGTTGCTATCAACGATTTAATTATACAAGACAACGACTTAGTGGCTGCAACATCTGGTAGAGGCTTTTGGATTTTAGATGATTTAGGAGCGCTGCAAAACAAGGGGCTACAGAATAAAGCTATTGAACTTGTAAAACCTAAAGCTACCTATAGAATTTTTGGCGGCACTTCTAAAGCTGTTGGTCAGGGACAAAACCCAAAAAGTGGGGTTACCTTCGATTATTATCTAGAAAAAAATATAGATTCATTACCCTTAACATTAGAGGTTTTACAGAACTCTCAAGTAATTAGAACCTACACCAATAAAAAGGTTGCAAATTTTAAATCGTGGCCTGGTGGCCCTTCTAAACCTCAAATTTTACCTTCAAAAAAAGGCTATAATCGTTTCACTTGGGATTTTCGCAGAGAACCGCTTCCTTCTATACATAAGGTTTTTATATTTGGCGGCTTATCTGGCTCAAGTGTTGCTCCTGGAGATTATACTTTAAGAATGACGTTAGGAGATGTTGTTTCTGAAACTGAAGCAATAATTCTTTCAAACCCAAAAGTTGTTTCAAGCCCTGAAGATTTTATAGAACAGCAAAAGATGCTAGTTTCTATAGAAAATACAGTCAAAGAAATGCATGAATCTGTAAACCAAATGCGCTCTGCAAAAACACAGCTGACCAACTATGCCAAGCTTTTAAAAGATACAAAGAATGCAGATTCTTTAATAGAAAAAGGCGAGGCCTTAACAAAGCGAATTAATAGCTGGGAAGAGAATCTAATACAGGCAAAGCAAAAAACATTTCAGGACGTTATTAATTTTAATAACAAGCTAAACGCACAATTAATTCAGCTAAAAAGTTATTTAGACCAAGCAAATCCTAAAGTTACTTCAGGAGCGAAAGAACGATTTAGAGATTTAATGGAAGATTGGCAAGTGTATAAGACCGAGAGAGATGCTATTATAACAACTGAAATGAGTGCTTATAATGTGCTTTACAAGTCTTTAGATATACCGGCGCTTATTATTAAAGATAAGGAGTAATGAGCTATTATGAAGTTTAAAAAATTTAGTCAACTTAAAATAATTTTTGATATGTTAACTATCTTGATTTAACAAAAAAACTATTCAACTAAAAAAATAAAAATGGTAAAAGAAAATACAGAATTAATGGCAGAAGCCAGAGAATCACTCTCTGGAAATTGGGGATTGGCAATTGCAACCTTTCTAGTGTACGGAATAATTATTTCTATTTTTCAAGTTATTCCAACAGTGGGTCCTGTTCTCGTTCTTTTTATTGCTGGCCCAATGTTGGTAGGTATTTCTATGTTTTCATTAAGCCTCTCTAGAGGTGAAAATGCACGATTAGAGCAAATTTTTGAAGGGTTTAAGAATTATAGCACTGTATTAGGAGCCTATCTTTTAATGGTTGTGCTTATCTTACTTTGGATGTTGTTGCTAATAATACCAGGTATAATTGCTGCTATTGCATACTCACAAACCTTTTATATTTTAGCAGAAGATGATGCTATTAGCTCAATGGATGCTTTAAAAAAGAGCAAAGAAATGATGGATGGTTATAAGTGGAAATATTTCTGTCTTGGTTTGCGCTTTATAGGTTGGGTGTTGCTTTGTATACTAACTTTAGGAATTGGTTTCTTATGGCTTTCTCCGTACATACAAATTAGCTATGCAAAATTTTATGAAGACATAAAAGCAGCATAAGTAACTTTTTTATTAGATTCACTAGCTCTTAAAACTTAATTAATAAAGTGCATTAAAAAATGCACTTTATTAAAAATATTGTTAGCAAAATTTTAAATTTTTACTGAATATTCGCTTACATACTAGCCTTAACTGGAGAAGTAGTGGTGCTCATATCTCTCACACAAACATATTTACCATCACGCTTTTGAAAATATGACATGAAATTTCCATTGTCAACTTCTTTGCCAGAAGGATCAAATTCTACCCAAGAACCAACCTCTATTGCAGTATCGCCTTCAGCAAAAACATCAACAACTGTATATACATTATAATTTCCTTCAGTCCCTTTTGCAATGTTATTTGCAATGTTATCTCTAATAGCCGCCTTACCAGATAGCGGTTCTGTGTTTCTACTGTAACTAATGGCGTCATCACTATAATAAGCGGCTACAGCATCAGCATCTTTTGCTTTCTCCCCTGCAGCATAAGCATCTTCCATTGCTTGTATTTCTAATCGAACCTTATCCATGTCTAGAACTTCTTTTTGTTCAGTCGTTGAACAAGCTGAAAGAATTAAAGCGGTAATTGCAATAAACCCAACTAATTTAATCTGTTTTATCATAATAATTGTTTTTAAAATTGAAGTCTAAGTTACAATATAAGTCTGGGAACAGCTTCATTAATTGTTTTAAGTAAGTAATTATTATTGCCTGTGATGATAACCTAGAGGCTTTATTGCAAAAGATTACGTCTTAAAATTGTTTAAAATTGAGTACTCTAATACTAACCCATTTTCTTTTGCTACATTAGTTGCTTAAAAGTTTATCCTAAAAACAGTCACACAGATGTTTCTCTCTTAATAGAATAAACTGACATTGAAAAAAACCATACAATGAAAAAAAAACACATATTACTGGCATGTATAATGCTTTTAAGTTTTCCTAAACTAAACGCACAATCAAATAATCTTGAAAGAAACTTTAAAGATATTGAGCAGAAAGTTATTGATTGGAGAAGAGACATTCATCAAAATCCTGAATTGGGGAATCGAGAATTTAGAACTGCAACATTGGTAGCAAAACATCTACGATCTCTTGGTATGGAAGTAAAAACTGAGGTTGGCGTTACAGGTGTTATTGGTGTTCTTAAAGGAGGGCAGCCGGGTCCAGTAGTAGCCCTGCGTGCAGATATGGATGCCTTGCCTGTTTTAGAAAGAACTCCTGTTTCTTTTGCTTCAAAAGCAACTACCTTTTATGAAGGAAAAGAAACCGCTGTAATGCATGCTTGTGGGCACGATTCTCATGTAGCCATTCTTATGGGTGTTGCCGAAATTTTATCTGGAATGCAAAAAGAACTGAAAGGAACCGTTAAGTTTATTTTTCAACCTGCTGAGGAGGGTGCTCCCAAAGGTGAAGAAGGCGGCGCAGAATTAATGGTTAAAGAAGGTGCTTTAAACAACCCAAAAGTAGATGTTATTTTTGGCCTTCACATCAATGCTCAGGTAGAAGTTGGAAAAATCACGTATCGCCCTGGAGGTATGTTTGCGGGTGTTGGCGACATGAAAATTACCGTAAAAGGTAAATCTTCACATGGTGCAGAACCTTGGTCATCTGTAGACCCTATAGTGGTATCTGCTCAAATTATAAATAATCTTCAAACAATTGTGAGTCGTAATGTAAATGTTACCAAAAATGCTGCTGTAGTTACTATTGGAGCCATTCACGGAGGAAATAGATCTAATATCATTCCTGAACAAGTAGAAATGTTAGGTACGGTAAGAACATTAAGTGAAGCTGATGAAAAATTAGTTTTTGAGCGTATTCGTCAAATCGTAACTAAAACAGCTGAAGCAAACGGAACTGAAGCCACTTTAGAACTTCCTTACTCTTCACATTACCCTGTTACATTTAATAATATTGCCCTTACAGCCAAGATGCTTCCCTCTCTTCAAAAATCTACAGGAGCTAAAAATGTAGTATTAGTTCCAGCAGAAACAGGAGCCGAAGACTTTTCTTTTTTTGCGAATGAAGTGCCTGGCTTCTATTTTTATGTAGGTGCCTTACCAAAAGGAAAAGACCCTGAAACTTCTGCACCACATCATACACCAGAATTTTATCTTGATGAAAGTGGTTTTATTACGGGTGTAAACGCTATGGTAAACTTAGTGGTTGATTATATGGAAATGAAAAAGTAATTCTTTTTTTAGCATGGCCCATATTCTTAAAAACAATCATTTAGAACTACATATAGATGCACCTACAGAAAATTATAGCTGTACACGATTTGACTGGACGGGTAAAATTTCTCAGCTAAAGTTTCAAAACATTCCTTTAACCACCATTGAGAATACTGATCTTATAAATACCGCATGTTTTGGGAAAGGCTTTTACAATGAATTTGGAATAGAGACTCCTTTAGGCTTTCACGAAACAGCCATTGGCGGGTGGTTTCACAAAATAGGTATCGGATTATTAAAGAAAGAAAATGAGCAATACTTATTTCATAAAAAGTATGCTGTAAAACCTGCTAAATTTTCTGTTTCTACTGAAGCTAATGCCGTAATCATACACTGTACATCAGAAGCTTTTAATGGATATTCCTATAAATTAACAAAAGAAATTAAATTATATTCTTCTAGTTTTACAGTTAAATACACCCTTCACAATACTGGTGAGAAAGAAATTGTTACCGATGAATATGTACATAATTTTATGGCGACAGACAATGCCTTAAAAGGAAAAGAATATGCCTTGGAATTCCCCTTTAAGTTGGAGCCACCACTTTTTGACGAAACTGTAAACACGGAGCAAAAAGTTACTATTGGTAGTAACCGTATAACATTTAAGGAGACGCCCAAAGAACAGTTCTTTTTTAGTAACCTTTCTGGGGGTAAGCTTGAAAATGCTGCTTGGACCTTACTAAATTCAAATACTAAAATAGGAATCCAAGAAACTGGAAATTTTCAAACAAACAAAATGAATGTATGGGGTTGGGGTCATGTAATTAGTCCGGAGTTGTTTTTTAAAATAAATATTAAAGCAGGAAAAGCATTAGAATGGACTAGAACTTTCGAAGTATTTAAAATTAATTCCTAAATTTAGGGATTCAATGATATAAATTATCAGCCACATGAAGTACACAATTTCTTTTATCTGTCTTTTATTATGTTTTTCTATTTGTAAAAGTCAACGATTAAAAACACCCACATTAAGCCCTTTTAGTGAAATTTCGCAAGAAATAGGACTTACTAAAATTAGTTTAGAATATTCTAGGCCCTCTGCTAAGGGAAGAAAAGTATTTGGCAATCTAGTGCCCTATAATACCATTTGGCGAACAGGAGCAAATGCCTCAACTAAAATTACTTTCACAGAATCTGCCAAAATTGGTGGACAGACAATTCTTCCTGGCACTTATGCAATCTATACCATTCCTAGTGAAGATCTTTGGACAATTATTATTCATTCAAACACAACCCTTAGAAGTATTGCTGGAGATGCTTACAAATCAGCTGACGATATATTTAGGTTTGAAGTAAAACCCATAAAAACAACGAACTATGTAGAAAGCTTTACCATGCAATTTGCAACACTCACATCAGACTCTTTAGAACTTCAACTTGTTTGGGAAAACACCTTAATTTCAATTCCTATGAAGCTAGAAGTAGCCAGCCAAATAGAGCAACAAATGACTGAGTTTATGAAAACTCCAGAAAGTATTCCTCATAGAACCTATTTTGAAGCAGCTCAATACTACAGCAATAATGGTAAAGATTTAAATGAAGCACTCGATTTTATTGATAAAGCGCTTGAAAAAAGTCCTGAAAATTTTCGGTACGGCTTACTAAAAGCAAAAATACAAGCCAAAAACAATAATGGTAAAGGGGCTTTAATAACTGTTAAAATTGCAAATCAATGGGCAAAGAGCAAAAAAAATGATAATTATATTGAACAGACAAACTTATTTTGGCAATCTCTATTAACTAAAAAATGACCTTAGACCTTTATCAAATAGACGCGTTTACAAATACTGTTTTTGGTGGAAATCCGGCCTGTGTTGTTCCTTTAACTTCTTGGCTTCCTGATGACATCTTATTAAAAATTACACAAGAAAATGCCGTTGCAGAAACTGCCTTTTTTGTTCCAAAAGGAGATAAATTTCATTTGCGATGGTTTACGCCAGAAATTGAAATGGATTTATGCGGGCACGCAACCTTAGCAACTGCACATTGCTTAAAAACAATTTTAAAATATCCTTCAAACAACATTGTTTTTGAGACGGTAAGCGGAGATCTAAGTGTTTGTGTAAAAGATGATTTTTATTTTTTAGATTTCCCATCAAGAATGCCTGTTCTTGCAGCACTTCCTAAAATCATAGAAAAATCATTAAATATTGCACCAAAAGAGGTGTATAAGTCAAGAGATTATGTTTTAGTGTATGATACTGAAGAAGAAATAAAAAACATTAAAATTAACAGGCAGCTATTTGACCAAATAAATCTTGATACAGGCGGTGTAATTGTTACCTCAAAAGGGACTACCTGCGATTTTGTATCACGTTTTTTTACCCCACAGGCATCTATTTTAGAAGATCCCGTAACAGGCTCTGCTCATTGTTCTCTAATTCCTTTTTGGGCAAAGAAACTTCATAAAAAAGAACTCACTGCGCTACAACTCTCCAAAAGAAGAGGCACATTAAATTGCTTAGATAAAAACGATAGAGTTATTATAAGTGGTCAGGCAAGAACCTATTCTATAGGGTCTATATGGATTGAATAATATAGATAGCTAATTAGCTATATTTCACCTTTCGAAATGCACGCATGGCTTCTTTGTATTTTATATACGTGGTTTTGTCTTCTATGTTTTTAATATAGTCTTTTGCTTTTCTGAGTTGCGCTACAGCATCTGAATAACCATGTAAAAAACAGAGTAAACAATTTTTGGGAAGTCTTGGCACATCTTCATATTCTAATACAGAAAGAGGCACTCCTTTTTCAATTTTTGAAATAATAGTAATGGTGTTTTGATAAATATGCTGAATCATGACGTCATCAAACTGAGGTGATTCAAATAAAAACTCTGTAACAATATCATGTTTTCCGTTTTCTTTAAAATTGATGATTGTTTTTTCTAGAGGATAAAACTTTTCTTGAGCATCTAAGCCTAGTAGTATATATTCTGTAATGATAAAAGAGTTTTTATTGTAACTAATTTGCACCTCATCTAGCGATGAAAAAAACAATCTTACCTGTTCATTAATTAATTCAATATCTACCCGAGTAAAAAATTCTTCACCATCAATATGCTTCTTTTCTCCTGCCCAACACAACACAAATTGCTCATTAAAAACCTTGTATTGAGGATTGTATTCTGGCTTGTGATTATTAAAGAAATCAAAAACTCCAGCCAGCGTTAATTCTATATTGTTATTGGCGTTTTTTTCTATGGCTTCAACAATTGTTTTATTGGTGTCTCTTAGCTCAAAATTTTTAGAGGCTGGCATAGAATTACTGCCTCTTCTATAGAAAATAGTTTCTCTTCTATATTTCCATGCGTTTTTAAGTAGTGAGGTAATATGGCTGTTTGGATGAATTGTTACTAGCCCAATAACCTTGTGTCTAGGTAAGCTTGGAAACGGAACGTTTTCATAGGTTATTTTAGGCGGGCTTTCCAAATAAGCATTCACTAGGTTTTGTATTTTACTGTCATCGTAAAAATCAACTCCAACTATCTTATTTTTTTCATCTTCAACCCCTATGATAATATAGGAGTTATTGCCCGGATTAGAATTGGACAGCGCACAGAGGTGTTTTAAAAATTTGGCCTTGCCTTCTTTTCCGTTCAAAGAAAGCTTCATCTTTTTGTCATAAAAACTATTCTCGTCATTATGACTGAGTAAGTTTTTAATTAAAAGACGTTTGTTAATCATTGTTACGGAACTTTATGACCCTGACATTCTACCAATAAAGTAAACCAATCTTCTAAGTCTAACTCAATATCTAATGCTTTTACTGCATTTTGTAGTCGAACTTTTGATGTTGTTCCAACAACAGGTATTACTCCTGAGGGGTGTTTTAAAATCCAAGCTAATAATATTTGATCTTCTGTTGCATTGTATTTTTTTGTGAACGTATCCAATACTTTTTTAATCCTAGCGTTGGTTTTAGTTGCTTCTTTAAAAAAACTTCCTAATGGGCTCCAAGACATTGGTATTACTTCTTTTTGTAATAACTGATCTAACACTCCATTGTGCATTGCTGAATGTTGTGTTAAAGAAAATTCTATTTGATTTACAGAGACAGCGGTCTTGTTGTCTAGTAAACTAAGCTGCGAAGGACTAAAGTTAGAGACGCCAAAGTCTAAAATTTTTCCACTTTCTTTTAATACAGAAACTGCTGCTGCTATTTCATTTGGATGCATTAATGGGCTAGGCCTGTGCAATAATAAGAGATCTAAATAGTGTGTATGTAAGTCTTTTAGTGATTTTTCTACACTCCAAATAATATATTCTTTAGAATAGTTATAGTGTTTTATACCATTGTCTCTAGTGCCTCCGTCATGTTGAATACCACATTTAGAAATTAGTTGAATGCGTTCTCTTTCTATGCCGCTTTTAACAAAAGCTTTTCCAAATTGGTGTTCTGTGGTATATTCGCCATAAATATCTGCATGATCAAAAGTAGTGATGCCCGCCTCTAAGCTGGTGTTTATTTGAGCAATCATTTCTTGAGTAGAAAATTGTCTTCCCCATGCTCCCCAAGACATACAGCCCGCTATAATTTTAGAATATGTACTCATTTATTTTTTATTAATAATGGTTGCGCTTGCTTGTGCTGATGGGAACACAACCAAATCTTCAATATTTATATGATAAGGTCTGGTAATTACAAAATGAATAATCTCTGCAATATCTTCTGGCTGAAGCGCTTTATAGCCTTGGTATACTTTTTTTGCTCTTTCTGTGTCGCCTTTAAAACGAACATCTGAAAATGCTGTTTCTACCAACCCAGGGTGTATAGCGCTTACCCGAATATTGTATTGATTTAAGTCCATTCTCATTCCTTTATTAATAGCCTCTACAGCAGACTTAGACGCACAATAAACATTGCCTTTCGGATACACTTCTTTTCCTGCAGTAGATCCAATATTAACAATAAAGCCAGTATTTTTTTCAATCATTTTAGGTAAGATTGCTCTAGAGACATATAACAATCCTTTTACATTAATATCTAACATTGCATCCCAGTCATTAATATCTCCATCTTGTATAGAACTCATTCCATGAGCATTCCCCGCATTGTTAATTAACACATCTATGTCTCTAAAATTTTCAGGAAGACTTTCTATTGCAGAAAAAACAGCCTCTTTGTCTCTTACATCAAACTGTAAAGTAGTAATGGCTGTTTGTTTGCCAAGAGTTTGTTTTAATTCTTTTAATCGATCCTGATTTCTTCCACAAAGAATTAACCTATAGTTGTGTTTTGCTAAAAATTCTGCAGTTGCTTTTCCTATTCCTGAGGTAGCTCCTGTAATAAATACAGTTAAATCCATGAATTTGTTTTGGATTAAAGATAACAGATTTTCATGAGATGTACCATTACAATTATTTTAGAAATACTAATTTTTGGGCAGAAAAAAACCGCTCTACCTCTAGAGCGGCATCCTTCTTGTTGGTTATAAAGAACAACCAACCAAGAATCAACTAACCAAAACCTTGTTATGACTTACTTTTTTCTTTTTTCTTTCTTATTACCTTAGTTCGTTTTCTTCCTTGTTTACTTTCAGTTGTTGTCAAACCTTTTTCACCTCTTAGAAGTTGAATAAACCCTCTTCCCGTAAACTCATAGATTGTTTCTGAACTAAGGTGAAACAATTCTATTCTTTGATCATTGACAACAGTTAGTTCAAATTCTTCAACATCTCCGAATTCATAATTAAGTGTAAGCATTTTTAAGTTTTCAAACCCTACAACATCAAAAACCTCATAATTGCCAGTGAAATCCCAAAATAAATTATCAATATTTGTGCCAAACGAATCATGAGAAGAATAAAATGTTGTATTATTTTCTGGTGTAAATTGTAAATAATGTTCGCTATCAAATGGGTTTGGAGTACCTGCTACACTAATTGCTGTTCTTTCCCAAGCCGTGTATTCTTGTAAAAAATATTCTATATTATCATAAAACAACATATCATAATCAAATTCATCTGTCTGATAACCAACAAGAACGTAGCTTACATTTTGAACTGTATCAAAGATTCTTATTTCATTTAAAGATAGCTGTACCACCTCAAAATCATGTCTTCCATCTATATCGTGAAATGTTTCTAGATAGGTCCCAAAAGTGTCATAATTTCCTACCTGAATCCCAAGACCGTTTCCTGTAAAACCAACATCTACAATATTATTGTTGGCGTACATATTTCCATTGGCAAAAGACAAAGTAAATGCAATTGATACAAATGGAACATCTCCATTACCAGAGGTTCTATGAATATCTACATACCATAAATCATAACTAGACATTAACTCTCCTAAAGAAATAGAGTTGTCTAAGGTGTCATCTGTTACTGTACAAGAGCTAAAAAAAACGCTGCTTATAAACAAAACTAAGAGTAATTTGAAGATTTTCATGAGGTTTGTTTTATTGGTTATATTGTATTGTTTTCAAATTGCGTGCCAAAAATAAAACGAGCACAAAACATTTTAATTTAATTTACAAAAAAAGAGCGCATCTTATAGATGCGCTCTTTTTAATATATACTCTTGTTCTTAATTTTTTAATGCTTCTGCACCACCTACAATTTCTAAAATTTCATTGGTAATTGCAGCTTGTCTAGCTTTGTTATACGTTAACTTTAAATCGTCTCGTAATTCAGTAGCATTGTCTGTTGCTTTGTGCATTGCTGTCATACGAGCTCCGTGTTCTGCAGCAAAACTATCTCTTACAGATTTGTATAATTGTGTCTTTAATGATTTAGGAATCAACTCTAAGACAATCTTTTCTTTAGATGGTTCAAAAATATAATCAGCATTTGCATTGGCGTCTCCTTCTACGGGCTTAATAGGCAAAAATTGCTCTACTTGTGGAATTTGAGTTGCTGCATTTTTAAATCTATTGTAAATGATTTCTATTTTATCATAGGTTCCATCTACATATAAATGCATGATTTTTTCTGCAACTTCTGCAACCTTATCAAAGGTTAGGTCATCATAAATATCATTTCTAGTATCTATGACAGGATATGTTTTTGATAAAATATCATTCCCTTTTTTACCAATTGTTAGCAGATCTACATGAACGTCTTGATAGTTTGCTGTAATGTTTTGAACTGTTTCTTTAACTACAGAAGAATTAAATCCACCACACAAGCCTCTATTTGAGGTTACAACCACTAGTAATACTTTTGAGAGATCTCTTTGCTTAGTATACGCTCCTCCAACATCACTATCTAATGTTGCGCTTAAGTTTTGTAATAACTCAGTTAATTTAGAAGAATAAGGACGCATTGCTGTAATAGCGTCTTGTGCCTTCTTTAACTTTGCAGCAGAAACCATTTTCATGGCACTAGTAATCTGCATTGTAGATCCAATGGATGCTATTCTATTACGTATTTCTTTTAAGTTTGCCATATCTCTAAATCTTTAAAGGGTTTAGTGTTTACGCAAATTTTGCTGAGATTTCTTTTGCAGCACTTTCTAGTGTTGCAATTACTTCGTCTGTTAACTTACCTGATTTTAAAATATCTAAAGCATCTCTATGCTTCGCATTTAAATAATCAATATAGTCTCTTTCAAATTCTTTTACTTTTTTTACAGGAACCTCTTTTAACAAGTTCTTAGAACCTGCATAAATAATAGCTACCTGATCTTCTACTGTAAAAGGATCGTTTTGTGCTTGTTTTAAAATTTCAACATTTCGTTGTCCTTTTGAAATTACATTCATTGTGGCTGCATCTAAATCTGATCCAAACTTAGCAAACGCTTCTAATTCACGATACTGTGCTTGATCTAATTTTAAGGTTCCAGATACTTTTTTCATAGATTTAATCTGAGCGTTTCCTCCTACACGAGATACTGAAATACCTACGTTAATAGCTGGTCTAACCCCTGAATTAAATAAATCTCCATCTAAGAAAATTTGCCCATCTGTAATAGAAATTACATTGGTTGGAATGTATGCAGATACATCTCCTGCTTGTGTTTCAATAATTGGCAATGCTGTTAAAGAACCTCCACCTTTTACAATTGGCCTTAAAGGATCTGGCAAATCGTTCATTTCGCTGGCAATCTTATCATCGTTGATTACTTTTGCAGCTCTTTCCAACAATCTTGAGTGAAGATAAAATACATCTCCAGGGTAAGCTTCACGTCCTGGTGGTCTTCTTAATAATAAAGAAATCTCACGATACGCTACTGCTTGTTTAGATAGATCATCGTATATAATTAACGCTGGTCTTCCTGTATCTCTAAAGTATTCTCCAATAGCAGCTCCAGCAAATGGTGCATATACTTGCATTGCTGCAGGATCTGATGCATTTGCAGCAACAATTGTGGTATAAGCCAAGGCTCCTCTTTCTTCTAACATGTTTGCAATTCCTGCAACAGTAGATGCTTTTTGGCCAATAGCTACATAGATACAGTACACTGGTTGCCCTGCATCATAAAATTCTTTTTGGTTTAAGATGGTGTCTAAAG
>Ga0209504_1000259_pt1 | contig 49136 bp, 42 predicted proteins | sample COGITO_mtgs_1005_FD_184791 | JGI IMG/M metagenome (GOLD analysis project Ga0209504, IMG submission 184791) | Pelagic marine microbial communities from North Sea - COGITO_mtgs_100511 (SPAdes) (version 2) | ecosystem: Environmental > Aquatic > Marine > Epipelagic ... | reverse complement strand
ACGCAGGCTGGCCATGACCGCTTCGCTGGCATTGGCATCCTCACGGGGCAGCAGACGGCCGCCGCGCTCCACTTGAATCACCTGGCTGCCGAGGCGCTGAAAGGCTTGCGCCAGCTCGCAACCAATCGGCCCACCGCCGAGCACCAGCAGCCAGCGCGGTTGCTCACGCAGGGTCCAGATGCTGTCGGAGGTGTAGGCGCGGATTTGCTCGAGCCCCGGAATATCCGGCACAAACGGCCGTGCGCCGGCGGCGATGATTAGGTTGCGGCTACTCAATGTTTGTCCGTTGACCTCAACCGTCCAAGGCGTGAGGATTTTCGCCTCACCCTGGATAACATCGACGCCCAGACCGGTGTAGCGCTCCACCGAGTCATGCGGCTCGATGTCGGCGATCACCCGCTGGATGCGTTCCATTACGGCCGGGAAATCCACTTGCCCTTGCACGCCGGTGAAGCCCAGGGCCTCGCCTTTTTTCAGCTCGTTGGCCAGTTTGGCCGAGCGCAGTAGCGCTTTAGAAGGTACGCAGCCGGTGTTCAGGCAGTCGCCGCCCATTTGGTGTTTTTCGATCAGGCTGACTTTGGCTTTTACCGCTGCCGCGATATACGAGCTGACCAGCCCGCCGGCGCCGGCGCCAATCACCACTAGGTTACGGTCGAAGTTTTTCGGTTTGTCCCAGCCAGCGTAAACCCGGCGCGCCTGAATCAGGCCGAGCAACTTGCGTGCGATCAGCGGGAATACACCGAGCAAGACAAAGGCGCCGAGCAAGCCAGGCGAGAGGATGCCGCTCAGCGACTCCAGCTGGCCCAGCTCACGGCCGGCGTTCACGAACACTAAGGTGCCCGGCAGCATACCGAGCTGGCTGACCCACCAGTAGGTGCGCACCGGCAGCCGGGTCAGGCCCATTGCCAGGTTGATCAGGAAGAATGGGAAAGCCGGCACTAGGCGCAGGGCGAACAGATAGAAAGGCCCTTCGCGCTCTATGCCGGCGTCGATCTTGGCCAGCCGCTGACCAAAACGTGCCTGTACCCAGTCACGCAGCAGAAAACGGCTGCTGAGCATGGCTAAAGTCGCCCCGGCGGTAGACGCGAATGACACCAGCACAAAGCCTTCAAGCAGGCCGAACAGTGCGCCAGCCAGCAGCGTCATTAGCGCCGCGCCAGGCAGCGAAAGCGCTGTGACCGCAACATAGGCGAGGAAGAACACCCCAGCGGCCAGCCACGGCTGAGCGCTGACCTGGGTGTTGAGGGCGTCCTGCTGGGTCTTCAGGACATCGAGGTTGAGGTATTGGCCAACATCGAAAATAAAGAAGCTGCCTAGCAAGGCGAGAATCACGCCCATTAGGGCGAGTTTGCGAGCGTTCATCAGTTTAGTGTCTCCAGGGCGCAGAGGCTTTGGCACAGGCTAAAGCCGGCCAGCAAAGCCGCTTCGGGGCGGTCTGTGGTGTTGCCGAGAATGCGTGAGCGATAGGACTTGGCGGCCGGGCTATGGGCGGGCCATTGGCGGTCGAAGTCGGCGAGAAAGGCTGGGTGGTCGTAGTTCAGTGGCAGGGCTTCGATAAACAGCCCATCGCGTTGGCAGCGGTAGAGTGCGGCCGGGTGTGGGGTGGTGGCGATGCGGCTGATCAGGCCATAACGACCGCCGCTAAAATTGGGCAGGCCGGCCGCGCCGTTATTGATCAACGCGCCATGCGCAAGGTTCAACGCCACGGCGCTGCAGCTATGGCTGGTGGCCAATACGCGAATGTTCTGCGCGAGCAGCCAGGCATCTAGCTGCTGCTGGCGCGCCGCTGCAGTCATGGCTTCGCGTGAGCAATCCCAGCCAGCCAGCGATTGCTCGTCACCATGGCTAATGGCGATGCGCTGACCACCGACGCTGACCAGCGCGGTGCTGGGCCGTGCTGCCAAACGCTCGGCCATACCGGGCAAACCCTGCACGGTGCGATTGAGCTCCAGTTGGATGGCATTGGAGCGTTCGACCACGGCGTCGTCCACGCTCATCGGGTAGGCACAGCCGCAGCCAGCCCCGCTGTTTTCCACGCGGCCCAGTTCGGTTTCGACATTGCCACGCAGCGCCAGGTGTGGATTCACGCCCTGTTCAATCTGCTGGAATAACGCGGGCTCACGGTCAAACCAATGGGCATCCCCGTTGAACACCACGCGCGCATTTGGCTCAGCGGTTAAACGTTTCTCCAGCGCGGCCAATGCCTGACGGTTGCCGTACAGGCCACCGACCACATACAGGGTTTCGCAGTCGAATAGCGGCGAGCCGCTAAAGGCATCCCGCTCCAGACGGTAGTCCAGCGGACAATCACGACCGGCACGCATCAGGCGGCTCCTCGCTGGTGAGTGTTAAACCAGCCGGGAATCAGATAGCCCAGTACACACAGGCCCAGGCCATAGAGGTTAGTGCCGAGCAGCAGGGCATATTTGCCGTCACCGATGGCCCAGCTCTGCGGTATCCAACCCAGCGTCAGGGCAACGCCCAAGCCCAGGCCAGTCCAGAAACTCAGATGGAAGCCCAGGCGGGTGGGTGTGGTCAGGCCATGCAGGATAAACACCGGGGCCAGGCCGATAACCATGGTGCCGCTGATGGTGGTGGCCTTGAGAATATCGGTGCCCGCAATCATCGGTAGATTGCCGAGCAAGGCGAACACCACCATGACGGCCATGCCGACGCCGATAGCCTTCTGGCCCAAGTCGCGCCCGGCCAGCTTAGGCAGCTCGCGCCCGGCCAGCTTGGCCAGGCTGGAGAAGGTTGAGTCCAGGGTCGAACCCGCAGCGGAGACCATCACCACGGTCATCACCATCAACGCGCCGATGCCCATGGTTTTGGCCAGTGCAGCGGGTACGTTGTCCGAGGCGGCTAGACCTGTGAGTTGCGCATGTACGCCGATCAGGCTGAACGCGAGGATGGCGAAGAAGCCCAGCACGCCGGCAATCACGAAGGAGCGGCGCATGGTTTTCTCTTCGCTGATAAAGCCGCGATCGGTCAGCACCGGGTCATGGAAGCCATAACTGAAGGCTTGCAGGCCGGCCACCAGCAGCAGATCGACGCCGGCATTCAGCGCCCAGTGGCTGGTGCTAATTAACTCGGAAGGCGAATGTTGTGGCAGTACCAAACCAAGCACCCAGATCAGCGCGACGATAAAGATTGCCGCCTGCGCCGCATCGGTGAGGATCGAGCTGCGCAGGCCGCCGCGCAAGCTGTAGGCCAGGGTCACGGCGGTAAACAACAGGGCCGCGCCAATAAATTCGAGGCTGCCGGCGTCACCGTAATAGCCGCCGACCACCGCCGTGTTGCTCCACACCTCGTTAAATAGGCGAATCAGGATGGCGGCGGAAAATGCCAACGCCGCGCCACGGCCGTAATGGCTGCTGAGAAAGCTCACCAGTCCGGTAGCCGCATAGCGGCGACGTAGGCGGTAGATAACGAAGCCGGTGAGCGGAATCGACAGCCAGTACATGGCATAGGCCAAGCCGCCGATCAGGCCGTAGCTGGCGCCCAGGTTGGCGGCGTTGGTCACCGATTTGGCGAAGATCCAGCTGATAAAAATGCTCGAGGTCAGCAACCAAGGCGCAGCGCTGCGGCCCTGATTGTCTTCACCGTTGAAGAAGCCACCGAGGGTCACGGCGCGCGGTGACAGGGCCACCATAAGCACGCCATACACCAGCAGAAATCCCCAGAAAAACAGCCCGACAGTGCTGCTCATGTGCATGATTTTCCTTATTGATCAGGGCGCTTAAAAACGTAGCGAACGAAGGCTAGGTAAGGCGCAACGACCAACGGGAGTAACAGCCAAAGGCTGGCCCGAAGGGTAAGCGCTAGCGAATAAGTCAGGTGAGGGCGCGGAGTGTACGAGTTGTACATGAGCAGCCCGAGCCTGACTTCAACGCGGCATAGCCGAGTGCAGTAGTTTTTCAGGGTCCTGAGTAAGTGAGCCGCCGCAGCTGGAACCCTGCCCGGCGGTGCAGGCGTAGCAATGGTCGCGGGTAATGATGGGGTTGCCGTCGAGGGTGGCGCCGAGCAGGTCGCGCAAGTGCGCGCGCTCGCGGCCAATCAACTGGCCCTGTAGGGGCAACGGTAGCTCAAGCATCTGGTTGAAGTCGCAGTCGTACAGATAGCCCTGCCAGTCAACGCTGACCAGCGAACGGCACATTAGTGAGTCGAGGTTTTCCGGGCGATAGCTGTCGCGCAGCAGCTGCATATAGCCGTTGAACTGGCCCTTGCTGACCAAGGTGCTGCCAAAGCGTGCAATCGGCTGATTGGTGATGGTCAGCAGGTGGTTGAAGACGATGCCGAAATCTTCAGCCAGGTGCTGTTTGTAGTCCGCTTCCAATGCGACTTGCGGGGGCGGCAGGCTGGCACCTTGCGGGTTGTACACCAGGTTGAGAATCAGGCCGCTGCCGGGTTGACCGTAACCGAGGGCGTTGAGCTGTTGCAGGCCGTTGATGCTGGCCTCGAACACACCATCGCCGCGTTGTTTATCGACGTTATCGCGTGAGTAGCACGGCAAGGAGGCACTGACTTCGACGCCCTGCTCGGCGAGGAACTGGGCCAGGTCTTCGTAACCGGGCTCGCTGAGGATGGTCAGGTTGCAGCGATCGATCACCCGCAGGCCTTCACGGCGTGCGTGCAGCACGATCTCGCGAAAGCGGGGGTGCATTTCCGGGGCGCCGCCGGTGAGGTCCAGGGTCTGCACCGGGTGCGCATCAATCACTTGATGCAGCAGCGCCAGGCTTTCGTCGGTCATCTCTTCGGTGCGGGTGGGCCCGGCATTTACGTGGCAATGCAGGCAGCGCTGGTTGCAGCGGTAGGTCAGGTTGATCTGCAGCGCTTCCAGCGGGCCGCGGCGGATTGCCGGAAAGGCCAGTTGGTCGAGCAATGGCAGCATAGCGTGCACGGTTGGTTCCTTATACAGGTATGGATGACTGAATCTTGCCAGTCTCAATGTCGCGACTATAGAGGCTGCCCGCAGGCTTTTGTTACACGGGTGTGGCACAAGAGTGTTACTTAATTAGTTGTACAGATCTTATACAGATAAGGCAGTATCGGCTAATTAGAACAGTGGAGATATACCCCGATGCGGCGTCTAGCGATGTTTTTTGTGGCGGGTTTTCTGGCCGTGCCGTTTTTTCATCAGCCCGTGCTGGGTTTGTTGCATGCCCTGGCAGTGGTGCCTTTTGCACCCTTTAATCTCAGCCCAACTGCGCCGCTGGGTGTCCCTGCACTGCTCTCCGCCTCCTTCTGGGGCGGGATCTGGGCGCTGATCATGTTGAGCGTGCTGCGTTGGGAGACGAACAGGCCACAGCCCTGGATCAAAGCCCTGCTGTTCGGCGGTATCGCCTTGACCACTGTTGCTTTGCTGGTGGTGTTTCCGCTCAAGGGTATGGGCTTCGCCCCGGCGCAACTGCCGGGACGTTTTCTGATCGGTTTTTTGCTTAACGCTACCTGGGGTGTGGGCACGTTGATTTTTGCTCGCGTCCTGTTGCCACGCTAAAGGAGATATCCATGCTTGTCCGCCTTACCTATGCCAGTCGTGCCAGTCATGGCGTTTCTTCCGAGCTTATCCGCGAGATTCTCGACAGCTCACAGCGCAATAACCCAGGTAAAGGACTGACCGGGATACTGTGCTGCAATGCCGATATCTTTCTGCAGGCGCTGGAAGGCCCACGCAACGAGGTGAACGCGTTGTACAACCGCCTGGCCGATGACAGTCGGCACAAGGACCTGACCATTCTCGACTATGCCGAAATTAACGTGCGTCGTTACAGCAGCTGGAGCATGGGCTGGGCCGGTGCCAAACAGGCTAACCGCGAGTTGTTCTTGAAATACTCGGCCAGTGACCGTTTTGATCCATTCAGCATGAGCGCCGAGCAAATTAACGGCCTGCTGCTGGAGCTGACTGAGACTGTCAGTGCAATCAAATCCCCGGTTCTCGGCTAGAATCCTTGAGCGCTAACTCGTCCTAGCCGGCGGGCTGTGTTCATTCTGAGCCTTGGCGCACCTCGCAGTTTACTGAGGCGCCTGAATGCTCCATCGGTTCAACTTTCCTTGGCTGGTTCTGTTGCTTGGCTTAATGCTGAGCAGCGTGCCTGCTCATGCGGACTTGCCCGTGCTGGTGCTCAACAATGAGCAGCTGCAACAGCCCGTGGCGGTGCCGGCTTTGCGTGTGTTGCAGGATGCCAGTGCTGAGCTGACGGCCAGCGAGGTATTGCCGCGCATAGCCACGCAAGGCGAGCTGGTGCAGGGCATACCGCAACTGGGCTATTCGGCGAGTGCCTGGTGGTTGGCGTTTGAGCTGGACGCGCCGGCGGCCGAACGCCTGTTGCTGATTATTGATCGCCCTGCGCTCGACGATATCGAAGTCTGGCTGTACAGCCGCGACCGCCTGATTACTCCGTTATACAGCGGCGATCATCGGGCCTTTCTGGCGCGTGGTGAACCCTCGCCGCATGTGATGTTGAGTCTGCCGCGCCTGGGTGCTGGGTCCCATACCGTGCTGCTGCGGGTGCAAAGCGGCTCGATGGTGAGTGTGCCGATCCAGTTGGCCAGCGCCGAACAGACCAGCCTGTTGTTGGCGCAGCATTGGCTGCGCAGCGGTTTGTTGCTGGGCGCCCTGTTGAGCTTGACCCTGTTCTTCATGGTGCGCTTCGGCACCCTGCATGAGCCGCCGCTGCTGTGGTTCTGCCTGACCCTGGCCAGCATAACGCTGTACAACGCCACGCAGCATGGTGTCAGCGGCATGCTCAGCGTCGAGTGGGTGTGGTTGCCGATGCAGCTGGCCAACGTGGCCAACCCGGGCATGCTGATTTTCAGCAGCTTGTTTCTGATCAGCGCCTTGAGGCTTGAACTGGGGCGTCTGCGCTGGCTGCGCGATGGTTTATTTGGGCTGATTTTGCTGGTCAGTGGCTGGACCATCCTCAGCTACGGCGGTTACCGCTCTTATCAGACGCTCAACCTGCTGATCATGCTCACCGCTCTGTTCCATGTGCTCCTGCTGGTGCGCGGTGTGCAGCAGCGCCGGCCCTATGCCGTGGGCTATTTACTGTGTTGGAGCGCGGCATTGCTGTTGATGCTGCTGGTGCCGTTGAGCCGTTCCGGGGTGATTCCCGTATTACCCGGGGTCAATTACCTGCACACCTTTTTGCCGGTGCTGAGCCTGCTGCTGTTTGGCGGCATGCTTGATAAGCAGTTGGAGCAGATCCGCCGAGCGCTGTTACACAGCAAAGCCCAGGCCCAGGGCAATCTGCAGCAATACCAGGCGTTGTTCAGCAGCAGTGGCGAGGGCATTTTCCGCTGTACCCAGAGCGGTACACTGATCGAAGCCAACCCAAGTTTCAGCGCGTTGTTGGCCCTGCCCGACACGCTTGTCGGCTTGTCCATGCAGCAGCTACTGGGCGCCCAGCACTGGGGGCAATTGCTGGCAGAACTGGAGGCCGAGCCGACCAGCAGCCTGGAGTGCCAAATGCTCGGCTGCGATGGGCAGATGCACTGGGTGTATTTATCCCTGCATAAACGCCTGACGCATGATTGCATCGAAGGCATGGTGGTCGATCTTAGCGAGCGCCGTGCCTTGGAAGAGCGCCTGCATTATCTGGCCGCCCATGACTCGCTGACCGGCCTGCTCAACCGCCGCGAGCTGGAGCGCCTGCTGCGCGAGAGCCTCGAGCAGGGGGCCAAACAGCGCTTTAGTCATTTGCTCAGCCTCGACCTGGATCAGTTCAAACAGGTCAACGACTTGTGCGGGCACTCAGCGGGCGATCAATTGTTGCGCCAGTTGGCCAGCCACCTGCAGCATCACTTGCCCGCCGAGGCGCAGCTGGCCCGTTTGGGCGGTGATGAGTTTGCTGTGCTGTTGCGCGACACCGCTAACGATACTGCGCTGCAGGTAGCCGAGCGCCTGCGCAGTGGCGTTGAGCAGTTTGTGTTTACCTGGCAGGGCCGGCCGTTTCGCGTGCAGGTCAGTATCGGTTTACTGGCCATCGATGCTGACGTGAGTGACTGGGAAATCGCGCTGAACTGGGCTGACAGTGCCAGCCAACAGGCCAAGCATCTTGGGCGCAACCGGGTGCAACAGTTCAACCCAGCCGATGGCGTATTGCTTGAGCATCAGCGTCAGCTGCAATGGATCACCCGCCTGCGTGAGGCCATCGACCAAGGCCACTTCGAGCTGTTCTATCAGCCAGTAATGGCGTTGCAGGGCGAGAACGATGGCTTGCGCTATGAAGTGCTGCTGCGCTACCGCGACCCGCACAGCGGCGAGTGGATCAGCCCGGGGCAGTTTCTCGGGGCTGCCGAGCGCTACGGCTTGCTCGGCGCCATTGACCGCTGGGTGGTGATGCACTTGCTGCAATGGCTGGCGGATAACCCGAGGCATCTTGAGCAGTTGGTGCAGGTCAATTTCAACCTCACGGCCAGCTCGCTGCTTAACCCACACTTCCATGAAATGCTGCACAGCGAACTGCTGCGGCTTAATCTGCCGGCGCACAAGCTGTGCATCGAAGTCACTGAGATGGTAGCCCTGGGCGAGCTGGGCATCTCCGCGCAGTGGATTCAGCAGCTGCGCAGCCTTGGCCTGAAAGTGGCGCTGGATGATTTCGGCAGCGGCTTCGCCTCCTACGCCTACCTGCGACATCTGCCGTTGGATATCGTCAAAATTGATGGCAGCTTTATCAGCGGCATCGAGAACGATCCGATCAATCAGGCCATGGTCAGTTCGATGCAGCAGATTGCCCGGCAGCTAGGCCTGAGTACCGTGGCCGAGTTCGTCGAAAGTCAGGCCACCCTCGATTGCGTGTGCGGGCTGGGGCTTGATTATGCCCAAGGTTATTTTATCGACCGGCCGCAGTCGCTGACGCAGTTGGCCGACAGCGCCCAAAGTGACGTGCCGCTGCAGTGGGTGTTTGATCGGCCTTAATAGTCGTTACGGCTCTACTGTTCTCGCTTAAGTAGCAGCTCAGCGCTTGCGGTAGATCTGTTGCGAGATGCAGCCGGTTGAAAGTCAGCACGGCAGACTTACGCCGGCTTCTCGCTGCCGATCTGGTTGGTCACTCATCGCGAGCTGCACACCGCGCAGCGTATCCGCATCGTCTTTGACCTGCTGGCCGAAATCCTGGCGTAGCCCTTCGCGACAACCACCGCGGCTGCTAACGAGCATGCGCGGCGTTTTTATCGCTGTGATCGCGGCGAGTTCGTGGCCGCAGGCTAATCAACCGGCGCCTGTGCTGGGCAACCCTTTGGGCATGCTCGCCAACCAAAAAGACCCGCCGAAGCGGGTCTTTTTTACTGCCGGGCTAATGCCCAGTCATTACGCCAGTTCGTCGAAGCACTCGGCGATAATTGCCAGGCCACGGTCGAGCAGCGCGTCTTCGGCGGTCAGCGGTACCAGTACACGCAATACGTTGCCGTAGGTGCCGCACGAAAGCAGGATCAGGCCCTTGTCACGGGCCTTGGCGACGATCTGCCCGGTCAGCGCGGCGTTGGGCTTATGCACATCACCGCCTTCGCACAGCTCCATGGCAATCATCGCACCGAGGGCGCGCACTTCGCCAACGGCGTTGTGCTTGCTCTGGATGGCCTTGAGCCCAGTGACCAGACGCTCGCCCACAGCTTTGCAGCGATCCAGCAGCTTCTCTTCTTCGAACACTTGCATCACGGCCAGAGCCGCGGCGCAGGCAATTGGGCTGCCGGCGTAGGTGCCGCCCAGACCGCCTGGGGCGATGGCGTCCATGTATTCAGCCTTGCCGCACACGCCCGCCACCGGGAAACCGCCGGCGATGGACTTGGCGAAGGTGGTCAGGTCGGCAGCGACGCCCATCTGTTCCATGGCGAAGAAGGTACCGGTACGGCCGGCGCCGGTCTGCACTTCGTCGGCAATCAGCAGAATGCCGTGCTGGTCACACAGGACACGCAGGCGCTGCATAAAGTCTTTTGGCGCGACGTAGAAACCACCCTCGCCCTGCACCGGCTCGATGATGATCGCGGCGATGTCTTTTGGCTCGGCGTCGTTCTTGAAGATGCGCTCGATGCTGGCAATCGCGTCATCCGTGCTCACGCCGTGCAGGGCGCACGGGTATTGCGCGCGGAAGATACCGCCTGGCATCAGGCCCATGCCGGCCGAGTAAGGCACCACTTTGCCGGTCAGGCCCAGGGTCATCATGGTGCGGCCGTGGTAAGCGCCGGTGAAGGCGATTACGCCGGCTCGGCCGGTGGCGGCGCGGGCGATTTTTATCGAGTTTTCCACGGCTTCGGAGCCGGTGGTGACCAGCAGGGTCTTCTTGGCGAAGTCGCCCGGCACCTTGGCGTTGACCTTCTCGCACAATTCCACGTAAGGCTCGTAGGCCAGTACCTGGAAGCAGGTGTGGGTCAGCTTGGTCAGTTGCTGCTGTACGGCAGCAATGATTTTCGGGTGCAGGTGGCCGGTGTTGAGCACCGCGATACCGCCAGCGAAGTCGATAAATTCGCGACCTTCAACGTCGGTAACCGTAGCGTTCTCCGCATGGTCGGCGAAGATCGGGTGGATCTGGCCCACGCCGCGTGGAACGGCAGCGGTGCGGCGTTGCATCAACGATTCGTTAGTCTTGCTCATGGTGTCCTCATTCGCCGGTTAATCTCGGCGTCGTTCAAGGATGTGTACCGACGACGGCCTGGCAGTATTCGATGATCGGCTGCCACAGCGCGCCTAGGTACAGGTCTGTTGGTTTCTATACAGAAGATGCAGCGCTCTCGTGCACCTTCTGCGAGGTCTATACCGCCTAGCGTTTAGATGCTTAGGCAGAGGTATTTGATTTCCAGATAATCCTCAATGCCGTACTTGGAGCCTTCGCGGCCCAGGCCGGAGGCTTTTACGCCGCCGAACGGTGCGACTTCATTGGAGATCAAGCCGGTATTCACCCCGACCATGCCGTACTCCAGGGCTTCCGCCACACGGAACACGCGGCCCATGTCGCGGGCGTAGAAGTATGAGGCCAGGCCGAACTCGGTGTCGTTGGCCATGGCGATCACATCAGCTTCATCCTTGAAGCGGAACAGCGGTGCCAGTGGGCCGAAGGTTTCTTCCTTGGCCACGGCGGCGTTGTTCGGCACGTCGACCAGAATGGTCGGCTCGAAGAAGCTGCCGCCCAGCGCATGCGGTTTGCCACCGGTAAGCAGCTTGGCGCCTTTGCTCAGGGCATCGGCGATATGTTCCTGCACCTTGGCCACGGCCTTGTCGTCGATCAGCGGGCCGGTGGTGGTGCCGTCATCCAGACCGTTGCCGATCTGCAGCTTGGCTACCGCAGCGGCCAGCTTCTCGGCGAAGGCGTCGTACACACCCTCCTGGATGTACAGGCGGTTGGCGCACACGCAGGTCTGGCCGTTGTTGCGGTATTTGGAGATCAGCGCACCTTCGACGGCTTTATCCAAGTCGGCATCGTCGAACACGATAAACGGCGCGTTGCCGCCCAGTTCCAGCGAGACCTTTTTGATGTCCTTGGCGCATTCGGCCATCAGCTGACGGCCGATTTCGGTGGACCCGGTGAAGCTCAGCTTGCGCACAATCGGGTTGCTGGTCAGCTCGCTGCCCACTTCGCCGGCGCTACCGGTGACCACGCTGAACACGCCTTTAGGAATACCGGCACGCTCAGCCAGCTCGGCCAGGGCCAGGGCGGAATAAGGTGTTTGCGAGGCAGGCTTGAGCACCATGGTGCAACCCGCTGCCAGCGCCGGGCCGGCTTTACGGGTGATCATCGCCGCTGGGAAGTTCCACGGTGTAATCGCCGCAGTCACGCCGATTGGCTGTTTGATCACGATCAGGCGTTTGTCTGGCTGGTGGCCGGGAATCACGTCGCCATACACGCGCTTGGCTTCTTCGGCGAACCACTCAAGGAAGGAGGCGGCGTAGGCAATTTCGCCCTTGGCTTCGGCCAGCGGTTTGCCTTGCTCCAGGGTCATCAGGCGCCCCAGGTCATCCTGGTTTTCGATCATCAGTTCAAACCAGCGACGCAGTTTGTTGGCGCGATCTTTGGCGGTCAGGGCACGCCAGGCCGGCAGCGCACGGTCGGCCGCTTCGATGGCGCGACGGGTTTCTGCTGCGCCCATCTTCGGCACGCTGCCGATAATCTCGCCGGTAGCCGGGTTGTTAACCTTGATGGTCTGGCCGCTGTCGGCGTCCAGCCAAGTGCCGTCGATATAAGCCTGCTGACGGAACAGCTGGGTGTCTTTCAATTGCATGGCAGTCTCCTAATTCCGACACCCTGGCATCGGTACGTGTCATCGAATGCGCCGCACCACTTATGCAGCTACGGCTTAATCATGGGGCTCATACTGCCGATGGGCGGGCACAACACGTGGGCACGCACGATTTCAGCAAGAGCGTTTGAAATCTCAAACGAATCCTAGGGTCACAAGGGGTAAAGGGCAATAGTCTGTTCGAAAAAATTAACGGAATATTGCCCTTGTTCAAGGGTTTTATACGAATAGGCAGCTGGCTGCCGATTTGCGTGCAGAATCACGAACAAGCCGCGGCATGGACGCCCGCCAGCGACATGCGTATGATTGCGCCCGCGCTGCACCAGTAGCTCAGCTGGATAGAGTACTGCCCTCCGAAGGCAGTGGTCATGGGTTCGAATCCCGTCTGGTGCACCATACAAATCAAGGGCTTAGGTGAAAACCTAGGCCCTTTTTGTTTGTCATGTGCCACCGTTGTATTCATTTTGCCCTCATATAAATAGCCACTCGGAACCTATCCACCGCAGATTGACCAACGCCCTCACCTGCTGGGCATTCAGGCTCAACGCGTGTTCAGCTCGCCGTATAGCTCGGGCCGGCGATCAAGCAGGTAGCGATTGGCCGCTCGCGAGTTGTTCATTAACTGACGATCCAGCTCGCCCACAATCAGCGCTTCATCGAGGCCGGCCTGGGCGATGCGGTTGCCATCCGGCGCGGCAATGCTGCTTTGGCCGCAGTAATGGATGTCGCCCTCGTTGGCGCAGTAGTTGGCATAGGCCACATAGCACTGGTTTTCGAACGCGCGAGCCCGCACGGTGACGTCGGCAATAAAGTCGTAGGGAATCATGTTTGCGGTGGGCACCAGGATCAGTTCGGCACCGGCCAGGGCTAAGCGTCGGGCGTTTTCCGGGAACTCCAGGTCGTAGCAGATGAGAAAGCCGAGCGTCCAGCCATTGAGTTCGATCAACGGGCAAGCATTGCCCCCGGCACTGAACATCGAGTGGTCCAGTTCGCCGAACAGGTGCGTCTTGCGGTAGTTGCCCAGGCGCTCGCCATGGGCGTCGATCAATTGCACGGCGTTGTAGATCTGGCCGTCGTCGGCGCGCTCGGGGTAGCCATACACAATGGCGAGCCCCAGCGTTTTGGCGATGTCGGCGATCTGCTGGGCTGACTCACCGTCGCACGCTTCAGCCAGCCGGCTGACCGCAGCGCTACCGATGTTGTAGCCCGTCAGGAACATTTCCGGCAGCACCAGCAGGTCCGCGCCTTGGGCTTGCAGCGCGAATTGCTGCAGGCGCTGCAGATTGCCGGCGACGTCCAGAGGCTGCGGCGGGCATTGGTAAAGGGCTACGCGCATGGCTGTTCCTTTTACTCGGGCAGGGCAATCGGGCCGATTTCGTTGAATACATCGCCGGGCCCCGGGTTTTCGGCGTGAGTGGCACCGCCGAAGTGCTTCATGATGCCCCACACTGCGTTGAGCGAGGTCTGTACCGCGCCTTCGACCCAGGCCGGCGTCCATGACACATCGTCACCGGCGATAAAGATGCCGCGTTGCTCGGCGGGCATATCGTCCTGCATAAAGTGTGCGTACATGCGCTGGTTGTAACGGTAATGGCCGGGCAATGCGCCTTTGAACGCACCAAGGAAGTGCGGGTCGGCTTCCCATGAAACGGTGATCGGGTCGCCAATGATGCGTGCGGCGATGTCGACCTTCGGGTAGATTTTTTTCAACGCATCCAGCGCCAGCTTCACGCGCTTTTCTACGGGATGCGGGAGCATTTTCAGGGCATCACTCATCCACGAGTACGACAGGCAAATCACCCCGGGCTTGTCGTCGCCGTTGTCGAACAGATAAGTGCCGCGAGTCAGGCGATCGGTGAGGGTCATGCTCATCAGGTCGCGGCCGGTTTGCGGGTCCTTGTCCTTCCAGAATGGCCGATCGACCATCACGAAGGTTTTCGACGATTGCATGTAGCGGGTGCGGTCCAGGGCCATCCACATCTTTTGCGAGAACAAGGTCTCGTCGCATTCGATCTGGGTGGTCAGCAGCCAGCTCTGGCAGGTGGTCAGTACGGCGGCGTATTCGCGGGTATCGCCCCAGTTGTCGGTGACGGCGAAACGGCCGTCTGCCGCGTGGGCAATTTTCTTCACGCCGGCACGCGGTGCGCCGTTGTGCAGGCTGCTGAGGCTGGTGCCTGCTGGCCAGTGCACGCAGCGCTCCGGCACATGCCGCCAGATGCCCAGCGGCACCTGCTCGACGCCCCCGACGACCAAGTGCTGATGGTCATCGCAGTTGGTCATCACCACCCGGAAGATTTCCAGCATCGAGTTGGGGAAGTCCGAGTCCCAGCCACCGGTGCCGAAACCGACCTGGCCGAATACTTCGCGGTGATGGAACGAGAGCTTGGCGAAGGCTTTGGAAGTGGCGACGAAATCATAGAAGGTGCGGTCGTCCCACAGCGGCACCAAGGTGTTCCACAGCTCTTTGAGGCGTGGCACGTCACGCTCGCGAATCGCCTGCTGGATATCGGCGAACTGCGAGCCGGCTTCCAGGGCATCAGCCCAGGCATCAGCCACTTCCTGGAACAGCGCTGGGAGGTCTGCCAGCTTTTCGGCGTAATGGGTTTTGCCTTCAAGGTCGATGACGGTGCTGCCCGAGGCGGGCGTCAGCGGGTTGGGGAATGGCTTGGTTTCGAGGCCGAGTTTGTCGACGTAGTGATAGAACGCGGTGGACGACACCGGGAAGCGCATGCCGCCGAGCTCGGCGATGATGCCTTCGGCGCCATTGAATGCTTGCGAGCGCAAACGCCCGCCCATTTTCGAGGCTTCGTAGACGACGGGCTTGAGGCCCATTTTCATCAGTTCGTAGGCGGCCACCAGACCGGCGATGCCCGCGCCAACAATCGCTACTTCGGCGCCATGGTTGTGCGCAGGAATACTGCCCAGGCCCGCCGGGTGTTCGATCCAGTCGTCAAAGGCGAACGGAAAGTCCGGGCCGAAGATGGTGACGGGTTTCTTGCCGTCTGCGGGATGGCGATTCTTCGTGTTCATGGCTGACCTTGATGGCGACTCGGTGCGAAATACGCAGCTGAGTATAGGAAAGGATGGCAGCCATTCTAGAGGGCGTAGAACACGTTAATAAGATGCAAAGTGTCGTCGTCATGAATGCTTGACGATCACTATGACGAACTAATACTGCATATTGTCGTAGTTTGTGACTCGGGTCTGTTCGTGCGCTGGGATGGCCGCTTAATAGTTAAACCGGCTGCCCGCGATCGATTTTGCTGCTGAGGATGATGGACGTGGTGGTCTTTTCCACGCCGTCCACGCTGCCGATCTGATCGAGCAACTGATCCAGTTGCTCCGGCGAGTCGGTGCGCAGCCACGCCACGTAATCAAATTCGCCACTGACCGCACACAGCTGTTGTACCTGGGCCATGGCGCCGAGGCGACGCAGCACCTCCTTGCCGGAGCGCGGTTGTACGGTGATCCCCACATACGCTTGCAGCCCGCCATCCACGACCCGTTGGCCCAGCCGCACGCCGTATCCGGTGATGACGTTGGCCTTCTCCAGCCGCGCCAGCCGTGAGGTCACGGTGGTGCGGGCAATGCCCATCTGCCGGGCGAGCATGGCCACGCTCTCACGGGCGTTAATCTGCAGGGCCGCGATCAATTGGCGGTCAATTTCGTCAAGAAAGGGCGGGTGGATGTCAGGCAAGGGGCTTCATCTCCAGCATTACGGTTCCATGGGTCAGCATGGTACAGGCGCCACGTCTGCTTGCAGTACATACAGTGTGCTGCGACCTCGCGTATAGAGCCTGGGCTTGGCGCCTGGCAGTCACCGCTGAATACGCCAAGGCGTCGTCGGCCTGGCTTATGGCAGACCCAGGCGCTTGGCCAGGCGGATCAGGTTGGCGCGGTCTATGCCCAGCTCGCGCGCGGCGGCGGCCCATTTATGTTGGTGGCGGTGCAGCGTTTGGTTAATCAGCTGTTTCTGAAAGCTATCGATAGATTCACGCAGCGGCATGTTTTGGCTGTGTGGCGCGCTTTCGACTGGCGCCTCTGCTTGGCTGCTGTGCACCTGCGGCAGGTCGAGGTGCGGGCTGTCGATACTGAGAATGCGTGGGCGTTCGCTGCAGCTGGCCAGTGCCTTGAGCGCGGCGCGGCCGATCAGGTGTTCCAGCTCGCGCACATTGCCCGGCCAGTTGTAGGCCAGCAGGCTGGTTTGCGCCGCCTGGGTCAGACGCAGGTTGCGCAGCCCCAAACGCGCGCGATTTTCCTCAAGAAAGTAGCCAGCCAGTAGCAGCACGTCGCGGCCACGTTCGCGCAGCGCCGGGACTTTTAGCGGGTAAACGCTGAGGCGGTGGTAGAGATCGGCACGGAAGCGTCCGGCGCGTACTTCCTCGGCCAGGTCACGATTACTCGCGGCCAACACGCGCACATCCACATGCTGTTCCATGTCGGCGCCGACGCGCTGCAATTGGCCGCTCTGCAACACGCGCAGCAGTTTGGCCTGCGCCGCCAGCGGCAACTCACCGATTTCATCGAGGAACAGGCTGCCGCCATCGGCCAGTTCGAATTTGCCGCGGCGTTCGTTGTGCGCGCCGGTGAAGGCGCCACGCACATGGCCGAACAGTTCACTCTCTACCAGGTTATCCGGCAGCGCCGCACAGTTGAGGCTGATCAGCGGCCGGCTGGCACGCAACGAGGCGGCATGCAGGGCTTCGGCAACCAGCTCTTTGCCAACCCCGGTTTCACCACTGATCAGCACGTTCAGCTCGCTGTTGCCGACCAGGGCAATTTCTTGCTGCAGTTGTTTGTGTACAGCGCTCTGGCCGATCAATTCGCGCGGTCGATGTTGCACGGCGGCCTGCTTGTAGGCCTCAGCCAGTTGGTGCTGATCTTCGACGCGTTGCAGCAGCGTGTTGATCCGTTCATTGGCCATCACCGTGGCAGCGGCCAGGCTGGCGAAGGCCTGCAGGTTGTCCAGGTCGACTTTGCCGAAGCTGGAGGGGTCGAGCGAGTCGAGGGTCAGCAGACCCCAGGGTTGATCCTGCACGTACAGCGGGCAGCCCAAGCAGTCATGTACCGGCAGGTGACCACGATGGCCGTCAACCAGACCGTCATAGGGGTCAGGCATGTCGCAGTCGGTGGCAAAGCGGGTGGGCCCGCGTTGCGCCAGTAACGCTTGTAGGCGCGGGTGCTCGTCGAGCTTAAAGCGTCGGCCGAGAGTGTCGGTGCTCAAGCCTTCGACCGCTAAGGGGATAAGCGTGTCGCCGTCGAGTTTGAGCAAAGCCACCGCATCGCACGGCAGCAATTGCCTGAGCGCTTGCAGCAGGCGGCGATAGCGTTCGGCTTCCGGCAGTTCGCGAGATAGGTCGGCGACCAGGGGGATCAACGCAGTAACGAGTGGGTTTGCTGTCATAAGGACACTATTTATGTCATTAAGACTCAAATAATTAGCTGTCTAAAAGACACGGAAATATATAAGTCTTTGATTATTAGGTTAAAAATAATTGGCACGTTTCCTGTAGTAGTCAGGGTGATATGAACAGAACCGCTGCGCAAGTGCAGCGTGTCGCCCTGATGAGGAAACCTCTATGTTGACCCCCGCCCAAACCGCGCTGATCAAAGCCACTGTGCCGTTGCTGGAAAGCGGCGGCGAAGCCCTGACTCGGCACTTCTATGAGCTGATGCTCGGCGAATACCCCGAGGTGCGTGTTCTGTTTAACCAGGCGCACCAGGCCAGCGGCGGTCAGCAGCGTGCCCTGGCCAACGCGGTGCTGATGTATGCCCGTCACATCGACAAGCTGGAAGCGCTGGGCCCTCTAGTGGGGCAGATCGTTAACAAGCATGTGTCGTTGCAGATACTGCCCGAGCATTACCCGATTGTTGGCAGCTGCCTGCTGCGGGCGATTCGTGAAGTGCTGGGTGCCGAGATCGCCACTGATGCGGTGATCGAAGCCTGGGGCGTTGCCTATGGCCAGCTCGCCGACATCTTGATTGGCGCCGAAGAGATTGCCTACGCCGCCAATGCCAGTGCCGAAGGTGGCTGGCGTGGGGCGCGTGAATTTCGCCTGAGCCGCAAGGTGGTGGAGAGCGAAGAGATCGTCTCGTTGTATCTGGCTCCGGCTGACGGTGGCGCGGTGGCGGACTTCCAGCCGGGGCAGTACATCGGCCTGCGTTTGCTGTTGGATGGTGAAGAGCAACGCCGCAACTACTCGCTGTCGGCCCTGAGCAATGGCCGCGAATACCGCATCAGCGTTAAGCGTGAGGTCGGCGGCAAGGTTTCCAATTACTTGCATGACCAGTTTCAGCTCGGTGACAGCCTGGAGTTGTTCGCTCCGGCTGGCGATTTCGTGCTGCGCGAGTCGGCCAAGCCGTTGGTGCTGATCAGTGCGGGCGTGGGCATTACTCCGGCGTTGAGCATGCTCGAAGCCGCGCGTGACAGTGGCCGCGACATTCACTTTATCCACTGTGCGCGCCATGCCGGTGTACATGCCTTCCGCGACTGGGTTGAGGCGCAGCGCAGTGAGCGCCCGCAGGTGCGGCATTACGTGTGCTACAGCGAGCCGCGCGACGGTGATGCGGGCGATGCCGAAGGCTTCCTCAGTCAACAGCAGTTGGCTGAGTGGTTGCCTGAGCAGCGCGACCTGGATGCCTATTTCCTCGGTCCTAAACCGTTTATGGCGCAGATTAAGCGGCACTTACAGGAGTTGGGTGTACCGGCGGCGCAAAGCCATTACGAGTTCTTTGGTCCGGCCAGCGCGCTGGACAGCTGAAGTCAGGGCGCAATGCCTGGGAGGTAAATATGTGGGGATCTTTCTCGTGTCCGTTGCGGGCGTTGCAGTTGGCGAATCAACTGCTCGTGGCAGGTGTGCTGTTGCTGGTGAGCGGATTGCTGGGCGCCTATGGTTTGAGCGCGCAATTGAGTATCGGCAGTCAGGTGGCGGCGCATAGTTTGACCATCATCGGCCCCGCCTTGCTCAAACTCGGGTATGTAGTGCGTCTGGCTGCGCAACAGCAATTACATGGGCACAAGGAGCCTTGCTGTGTGGCTGCGTGATCGCCAGCAAGAGCTGAGTATTGCGCCGCTGTGGCGCCTGGGTTTTCGCCCGTTTTTTCTCGCTGGCGCGGTGTTTGCCGTGCTGGCGATTGGGCTGTGGGTGGCGGCGTTGTGGGGATTGCTGCCGGGTTGGCAGCCGGTAGGCGGCAGCCTGGCTTGGCACCGGCATGAGCTGCCGTTCGGTTTTGCGGTGGCAATTATTGCCGGCTTCCTTCTAACCGCGGTGCAGAGCTGGACGGACCGGCCGGGCCTGAGTGGTTGGCCGTTGGCTGCGCTGTTCGGGCTGTGGCTGCTGGCGCGATTGGCCTGGTTGCTCGGCGCGCCGTTGCCATTACTGCTGGCGCTGCAATTGCCGTTTCTACCGCTGCTGGCGCTGGTGCTCGGGCGCCAGCTTTGGCGGGTGCGACAATGGCGCAATTTTCCGCTGGTGGCCGTGGTGTTGCTGATGGCCGCCTGCGAATGGCTGCTGCTGTATGGCTTGGCGGTGGGCGATGACAGCCTGCAACGGCGTGGTGCGTTGGCCGGGTTATGGCTGATTGGCGCGTTGGTGAGTGTGATCGGCGGACGGGTGATGCCGTTCTTCACCCAGCGCGGTTTGAACCGGCCGCAAGCGTTTGCTCCTCGACCGCGACTCGATGCAGTGACGTTACTGGCTTCGCTGGCCCTGGCACTGCTGTTTGCCAGCGGCCTGGCGCTACAGCCGCAGAGCTGGATGGCACCGCTGGTGCTGGGTTTGGCAGGGTTGCATGTGATGCGTCTGTGGCACTGGTACGACGCCGGCATCTGGCAGGTGCCATTGCTGTGGTCGTTGCACCTGGCTTATGCCTGGCTGCCGTTGGCGCTGCTGGGACTGGCTGCGTGGAGTTTGGGCTGGTTGAGTAATGTCAGCCTGGCGTATCACGCCTTGGCGCTGGGCTGTATCGGTGGGGCGATTCTGGCGATGTTGGCCAGGGTTAGCCTTGGCCATACCGGTCGCCCGTTACAGCCGCCAGCGGCGATCGGTTGGGCGTTTGCCATGCTGCAATTGGGCGCGTTGGCGCGGGTGCTGCTGGTGCCTTTTGCGCCGATGCTCGGGCTGGGTTTATCCAGCTTGCTATGGGTGGCCGCCTTTGCCCTGTTTTTGCGTTACTACGCGGCGATGTTCTGGACTGCACGGGTGGATGGGCAGCCGGGTTAGCGTCATATCGGTGGCAGGGACTTTAGCTGCGATGGGCTTGAGGGTACTGAAAGCGTCGCGGCTGAAGCCCCTCCCACGTCTAGCTAATTCGATCCTGAATGTGCTGACTAGCCTCGCTTTGGGCTTAGAGCACGCCGGCCTCACGCAGGGCGCTGATCTGCTCGGCGCTCAGGCCCAGATGGCGGCTCAGCACCTGCTCGGTGTGTTCGCCGAGCAGCGGGGGGGCGTTGCGGTATTCCACCGGAGTCTCTGACAAGCGCAGTGGGCTGGCCACTTGCGGCGTGCTGCTGCCCAGGCTGTTGGGTAGGTCAATGCGCAGGCCGCGCGCCTGTACCTGAGGGTCGGCAAACACCTGGGACAAGTCGTTGATCGGCCCGCAGGGCACGCCAGCGGCCTCTAGCCGCACCACCCATTCGGCGGTGGTTTTGAATACCGTGGCTTGGCGCAACAGCGGGATCAGCTCGGCGCGGTGGGCGACGCGGGCCTTGTTGGTAGAAAAACGCGAGTCGTCGGCCAAAACCGCACAGCCTGCAACCTCGCAAAGCTTGCGGAATTGCCCATCGTTACCCACGGCGATGATGAAGTTGCCATCGGCCGAGGGGAAGTCCTGATAGGGCACGATATTCGGGTGGGCGTTGCCCAGGCGTTTAGGCGCGACTCCGGTGTTGAGGTAGTTCATCGCCTGGTTAGCCAGGCAGGCCACCTGCACGTCGAGCAGGGCCACGTCGATGTGTTGGCCAAGCCCCGATTGCTCGCGCTGATTCAGCGCTGCCAATACGCCGACCGTGGCGTACAGGCCGGTGAGAATGTCGGTAAGGGCGACGCCGACTTTTATGGGGCCGGCGCCCTCTTCGCCATCGGGCTTGCCGGTCAGGCTCATCAGCCCGCCGAGGCCTTGGATCATAAAGTCATAACCGGCGCGCTTGGCGTAGGGGCCGTTTTGCCCGAAACCGGTGATGGAGCAGTAAATCAGCCGTGGGTTAAGTGCCTTGAGGGATGCGTAGTCGAGGCCATAGGCCGCGAGGCCGCCGACCTTGAAGTTCTCCAGCAATACGTCGCAGTTCTGCACCAGCTCGCGCACCAGGCGTTGGCCCTCGGGCTGGGTGAAATCCAAAGTGACCGATTGCTTGTTGCGGTTGGCGCTTTGGAAGTACGCCGCTTCGCGCGAATCGTTGCCCTCGGCATCTTTCACATAGGGCGGGCCCCAGTGGCGGGTGTCATCGCCGCTGCCAGGGCGCTCGATCTTGATCACCTCGGCACCCAAATCACCGAAAATCTGCCCGGCCCAGGGCCCAGCGAGCACGCGGGACAGGTCGAGAACGCGGATATGTGACAGGGCACCGGGCATGGGTGAGGCCTCGTGGATAGTTGGAAACGGCGGGGTAGGATGGGTTGAGCGCAGCGATACCCATCAAGCCGAGCGATGGGTTACGCCGCTGTGCGGCTAACCCATCCTACGCAGCAGCGTTAAAAGAACGCCTGCAAGCCGGTTTGTGCGCGGCCAAGAATCAGCGCGTGAACATCGTGGGTGCCTTCGTAGGTGTTGACCACCTCAAGGTTGACCAGGTGGCGAGCCACGCCGTACTCGTCGCTGATGCCGTTGCCGCCGAGCATGTCGCGGGCCATACGGGCGATGTCCAGGGACTTGCCGCAGCTGTTGCGCTTCATCATCGAGGTTATTTCCACCGCCGCCGTACCTTCGTCTTTCATTCGGCCGAGGCGCAGGCAACCTTGCAGAGCCATGGTGATCTCGGTCTGCATGTCAGCCAGTTTCTTCTGAATCAGCTGAGTTTGTGCCAGCGGACGGCCAAACTGCTTGCGATCCAAGGTGTACTGGCGCGCGGTGTGCCAGCAGAACTCGGCGGCGCCCAGCGCGCCCCAGCTGATGCCATAGCGGGCAGAGTTGAGGCAGGTGAACGGGCCTTTCAGGCCGCGTACGTCGGGGAAGGCGTTCTCTTCTGGGCAGAACACATTGTCCATGACGATTTCGCCGGTGATCGAGGCGCGCAGGCCGACCTTGCCGTGAATCGTCGGGGTGCTCAGGCCCTGCCAGCCTTTTTCCAGGACGAAGCCACGAATCTCGCCGGCATCGTCCTTGGCCCAGACCACAAATACGTCGGCGATCGGGCTGTTGGTGATCCACATTTTCGCGCCAGTCAGGCGATAGCCACCGTCGACCTTTTTGGCGCGGGTGATCATGCTGCCTGGGTCGGAGCCATGGTCCGGCTCGGTCAGCCCAAAGCAGCCGATGTATTCGCCGCTGGCGAGCTTAGGCAGGTACTTCTGCCTGGTCGCTTCGTTGCCAAACTCAAAGATCGGCACCATCACCAAGGACGACTGCACGCTCATCATCGAGCGGTAGCCAGAGTCGACACGCTCGACTTCGCGTGCGATCAGGCCGTAGCTCACGTAGTTGAGGCCACTGCCGCCGTATTCTTCGGGGATGGTGGCGCCGAGCAGGCCGGTCTCGCCCATCTCGCGGAAAATCTTCGGGTCGGTTTGCTCGTGGCGGAAGGCTTCGATCACCCGGGGGGCCAGCTTGTCGGCGGCGAACTGCTGGGCGCTGCCCTGCACCATGCGTTCTTCTTCGGTCAGCTGTTGGTCCAGCAGCAGTGGGTCGATCCAGTTGAAGCTTGCCTTGGCCATCGCGAAAACCTCGAATTCAGACAGTAATAAAGCGGGTCTGCACGCAGTGAAGAGGCGCCCGCATTGATGTGGGATTGATCCTAGGCGGCATATGGCAAGCAGGCAAACGAGTATTGCGCACGTAGTTGTGCGTAATGCTCACTTCGAGATAGGGTTATTCGGCTTGTTTCGCTGAATAAAGTGAGGTTGATGCACACATGCGCCGCAAAATTCCCAGTACTGCTGCGCTGATTGCGTTTGAGTCGGCTGCTCGGCATCAGAGTTTTACCAGGGCCGCCGAAGAGCTGAGCCTGACCCAAGGCGCGGTGTGTCGGCAGATTGCCGGGCTGGAAGCCTTCCTTAATATCGAGTTGTTCCGCCGCTCGCGCCGGGGGGTGGTGCTGACTGAGGCCGGGCAATCCTATGCGCGCCGGGTTGCCGGGCAACTGGATGCGGTGGAGCGCGACACCCTGGCCGTGATGGGCCAGCAGGGTGCAATGAGCATCGAGCTGGCGGTGGTGCCGACCTTTGGTACGCAGTGGCTGCTGCCTCGACTCAAGGATTTTCAGCGCCTGCACCCTGAGGTCACGGTCAACCTGACCAACCGTACACGGCCTTTTCTGTTTGCCGATACCGAGTTCGACGCTGCGGTGTATTTCGGCGATGGCGATTGGTCCGGTACTCAGGCGCATCTGCTGATGGGTGAGAACCCGATGCCGGTGTGCAGCCCGGACCTGCTCGATGGGCAGGCGCAACTGAGCGTTGAACAGATTGCCACGTTGCCGCTGTTACAGCAGACCACCCGGCCCTACGCCTGGCGGCAGTGGTTTAGCGCCCAAGGCTTGAGTACCGCACGGGACATGACGGGACCGCGCTACGAGCTGTTTTCCATGCTGGCGCAGGCGGCCATGCATGACATGGGCATCGCCCTGATTCCGCCGTTTTTGATCCGCCGCGAGCTGGACGAAGGGCGCCTGGTGATCGCGGCGCCACTCAGCCTGCCGACTGATAAGGCGTATTACCTGATGATCCCCGAACGCAAGCTGGAGTCGGCCGCCTTGCTGTTGTTGCGCGACTGGCTGGTAGGCGAAGCCCATGCTTATGCCCTGGCCAATGGCCTGAACAGCCGAAAACGTTAGTGGCGTGCATTAAAAGCGCTGTAGGTAGTTCGTCGGAATCAACTTTACCCCGTTACAGGCCCCGTCTAGAGTGCGTGCCGGGCCAATGCTGACCCCGTAGTCAGTTATCTTGATCGCTACACTTGTGCTCAGTTTTTAAAGCAGTAGTGTTTATTTTTTTGCACACTAATGCCGCTGCAGCCCAATGAATTGGCGGTGTTTATCGGGTAATACGGGTTTGTCCGTTGATCTGATAGCAGTGCATTTATGTCAGGAATAGGGACGGTTGAAAAAAGCCTTATAAATCGTACGTGAGCCATGCACTGCGAGGCTTTAAGGGATTTGCGTGACTGATTGGTCACTCGCTGCCTTGTAGTTATCTTAAGGTTTTACTTCATAACGCCTTGAAGGCTATGGCCTTCGCCTGCAAAATGCCGCCCCCGATTGCTGCAGACTGTTTGCCGGTCGGATTTGTGCTGATCCTCCCCATTGCCCGCGTGCCATCCGCAGTGCGCCGGTTCACCAAAAAGATCACGCAGGAGAATTGAAGTGCACATCGGTGTTCCTCTCGAAACCCATGCTGGTGAGACGCGCGTTGCCGCAACTCCCGAAACCATCAAGAAGCTGATCGGCCAAGGCCATCAGGTGACCGTTCAGGCCGGTGCCGGCGTAACTGCCAGCATCCCAGACAGCGCCTATGAAGCCGTCGGCGCCACTATTGCCACTGATGTTGCTGCCTTCGGCGCAGATCTGGTGCTGAAAGTGGTTGCCCCAACCGAAGCCGAGCTGGCGCATATGAAGTCTGGTGCGGTACTGGTTGGCATGCTCAACCCGTTCTGCAACGACACCATCGCGCGGATGAATGCCCGTGGCGTCACCGCCTTCGCCCTGGAGGCCGCTCCGCGTACCTCCCGTGCGCAAAGCCTGGACGTGCTGTCGTCGCAAGCCAACATCGCCGGCTACAAGGCTGTGCTGCTGGCGGCGCACCACTACCCGCGCTTTATGCCGATGCTGATGACTGCTGCCGGTACCGTTAAGGCCGCGCGTATTCTCATCCTCGGTGCGGGTGTTGCCGGCTTGCAGGCCATCGCCACGGCCAAGCGTCTGGGTGCGGTGATCGAAGCCTCCGACGTGCGTCCTGCGGTTAAAGAGCAGATCGAGTCGCTCGGCGCCAAGTTCGTCGATGTGCCGTTCGAGACCGATGAGGAGCGCGAATGCGCCCAAGGCGTGGGCGGCTATGCCCGGCCGATGCCGGCTTCGTGGATGGAGCGTCAGGCCAAGGCGGTGCACGAGAAGGCCAAGCTGGCTGACATCGTCATCACCACCGCGCTGATTCCGGGCCGCAAGGCACCGACCCTGCTGCATGCCGCCACCGTAGCGGAAATGAAGCCAGGCTCGGTGATCATCGACCTCGCCGCTGCGCAAGGCGGCAACTGCCCGCTGACCGTGGCTGAGCAAGTGGTGGTAGAGCACGGCGTGACCATCGTCGGCCACAGCAACCTGGCGGCCATGGTGCCGGCGGATGCTTCGGCGCTGTACGCACGCAACCTGCTGGACTTCCTCAAGCTGGTCATCGACGGCGAAGGCAAGTTCCACCTCAACCTTGAAGACGACATCGTTAACGCGTGCCTGATGTGCCGCGATAACCAAGTCGTCCGTACGAACGGCTAAGGGGAGCAACGCTCATGGATATGATTTCCGACGGCATCTACAACCTGATCATCTTTGCACTGGCCATCTACGTGGGTTACCACGTGGTGTGGAACGTGACCCCGGCCCTGCACACCCCGCTGATGGCGGTGACCAACGCAATTTCCGCGATCGTTATCGTCGGCGCCATGCTGGCTGCTGCCCTGACCGTGACCCCGCTGGGTAAAACCATGGGCACCCTGGCGGTGGCTCTGGCTGCGGTCAACGTGTTCGGTGGCTTTCTGGTTACCCGGCGTATGCTGGAAATGTTCAAGAAAAAGGCGCCTAAAGCGCAGGCGGAGAAGCACTGATGAGCATGAACCTAATCACCGTGCTCTACCTCGTTGCCTCGATCTGCTTTATCCAGGCACTCAAAGGCTTGTCGCACCCGACGACCTCGCGTCGCGGCAACCTGTTCGGCATGCTTGGTATGGGTTTGGCGGTGCTGACTACCGTTGCCCTGATCTACAAGCTCGGTGCTGAAATTGCCACCGCTGGCATCGGCTACGTGATTGTCGGCCTGCTGGTCGGCGGTACGGTCGGTACCGTCATGGCCAAACGCGTAGAAATGACCAAGATGCCGGAACTGGTCGCCTTCATGCACAGCATGATCGGTTTGGCAGCGGTGTTTATTGCCATTGCCGCGGTGGTTGAGCCGCAGTCACTGGGTATCGTTGCCGCGCTGGGCGATGCAATTCCAGCGGGCAATCGTCTGGAGCTGTTCCTCGGTGCAGCTATTGGTGCCATCACCTTCTCCGGTTCGGTAATTGCCTTCGGCAAGCTGTCGGGCAAGTACAAGTTCCGTCTGTTCCAAGGCGCACCGGTACAGTTCAAGGGTCAGCATTGGATCAACCTGGCCATTGGCCTGGCGATTCTCGGTCTCGGCCTGATATACACCTTCACCGGTGACCTGACCGCATTCGCCATTCTGCTGGCCCTGGCCTTCGTGATCGGTGTGCTGATCATCATCCCGATTGGCGGTGCAGACATGCCGGTCGTGGTGTCGATGCTCAACAGCTACTCGGGCTGGGCGGCGGCCGGTATCGGCTTCTCGCTGAACAACTCGATGCTGATCATCGCCGGTTCGCTGGTGGGCTCATCAGGCGCGATCCTTTCCTACATCATGTGCAAGGCGATGAACCGTTCGTTCTTCAACGTGATCCTCGGTGGTTTCGGTGGTGCTCCGGCAGAAGCTGGCCCAGCGGGTGCCAAAGAAGCACGCCCGGTTAAATCCGGTTCGAGCGACGATGCCGCCTTCCTGCTGACCAACGCGGACACCGTGATCATCGTGCCGGGCTACGGTCTGGCTGTGGCCCGTGCTCAGCACGCGCTGATGGAACTGGCAGAGAAGCTGACGCACCGTGGCGTGACCGTGAAGTACGCGATCCACCCGGTCGCTGGCCGTATGCCAGGCCACATGAACGTCCTGCTGGCTGAGGCTGAAGTGCCTTACGAGCAGGTGTTCGAGATGGACGACATCAACTCCGAGTTCGGCCAAGCCGACGTGGTGCTGGTGCTCGGCGCCAACGACGTGGTCAACCCGGCGGCAAAGAACGACCCGACGTCGCCGATCGCCGGTATGCCGATTCTCGAGGCTTACAAAGCCAAGACCGTGATCGTCAACAAGCGCTCGATGGCCAGCGGCTACGCCGGCCTGGACAACGAACTGTTCTACCTCGACAAGACCATGATGGTCTTCGGCGACGCCAAGAAAGTCATCGAAGATATGGTTAAAGCGGTCGAGTAATCGAGCGCGTTAACTGCACAAAAAACCCGGCCTAGGCCGGGTTTTTTGTATCGGTTATTTTTTTTGCTCTAACAGCTCGCGATAGAGCTGCGCCATCTGTCGCCCCATCTGCTCAGAGGTGAACAGTTGCTCATAACGCTGGCCAGCCTTGCGCCCCATCTCCTGCGCCTGCTCTGGGTTATCCCACAGCGTGCGCATGGCTTCACGAAACGCGGCGGGGTTACTCGGTGGCACCACTAAGCCGGTTTCACCGTGGATATTGATATAGCTGGTGCCGGTGCCGATTTCGCTGGAAATCATCGGTTTGCCGTACATGGCTCCCTCTAATAAGGAAATGCCAAAAGCTTCCGAGCGTAGATGCGAAGGAAATACGATGGCGCTGCAGAGCTGCAACAAGGCGACCTTGTCTTCCTCACCCAAGCGGCCGAGAAAGTGCATATTGGTTAAACCCAACGTGGCTGCTTGCTCACGCAGTTCCTGCTCCAGCGGGCCAGCGCCGACTATGACGATTGGATAATCTGTGCCCTGCGCAGCCTCAAGCAGAATGTGCAGGCCTTTGTAGTAGCGCATCACGCCGACAAACAGAAAGAAACGCCGGCCGAAGCGCTGCTCCCAGTTAGTCGAGCACTGTGGGCTGGGCACCGGATAACCACTGCGATCCAAGCCATAGGGGATCACCTGAGTTTTCCCCCGATAACGTTCCAGTACCGGGCTGGTCTCAAGGTAGTTCGGCGAGGCGGCAACAATCCGATCGGCACGATTTAGAAAGGCGTGCATCAGTGGGCTGTACAAGCGCATCAAATTCTTTTGCCGGACGATATCCGAGTGATAGGTCACCACCACCGGCTTGTTTACCGCAGACGCGAAGTGCACCAGATCCATAAACGGCCATGGAAAGTGGTAGTTGATGATGTCTGCCTGCGCGGCTAGCTCGCGAAACTGTTTGAACACGCTAAAGGAAAAACCGGTGGAGGCCAGTTGCAGGTCCAGCTTGGCTCTGTGCACCTTGTGATCGGCCACCATCACCTCACGCGGTTGCGGATTGGCGCTGAGGGTCAGCACTTCACTGTGAACCCCCTGCGCCATGCCACTCTGGCAGAGCTGGAAAATGACTTGCTCGATCCCGCCCACAGATTCGGGGAGGTAGGTTTTGAAAAAATGTAAAACGCGCATCAGGACTCCACAACCTGTCGGTACACATTCGCGGTAATCGCCGCGCAGCGTTGCCAGGAAAACGCTTCGGCGCGCAGTAAACCTGTATCGCGCCGACGTTGCCATTCTGGCTGGTCATCAATTAACTGCTGGATAGCCTCGGCACAGGCCTGTTCATCCTGCGGGTCAATATAGGTTCCGGCCTCGCCAGCCACTTCTGGCAACGCCGAGTTACGGCTGAGGATCACCGGGGTGCCGCTGGCCATCGCCTCCAGGACCGGCAGGCCAAAGCCTTCGTAAAGCGAAGGAAACAGCAGCAAGCGTGCGCCGGCCAGCAGTTCGGCAATCGTCGTGTCACTCTGATAACCCAGCAAACGCACTTGGCCGCTGGCCAATGCCCGCTGCAACGGCTCCGCCAACTGTTCTGGGCGCCATCCCGGCATGCCGACGATCACCAGCGGATACTGCTCACGTAGAGCTGCCGGCAGGCATTGATAAGCCCGTAGAGCCAGTTGCAGGTTCTTGCGCGGCTCCAGGGTGCCAACGCACAGCAGGTAGTGACCGGGTTGCAAATCTAAAGCCTGCAGCGACGCCGCTAACTGCGCAGCAGTACGCGGGTAAAAGCGCGCGGCGTAACCCAGCGGCGCCACCACCACCCGCTCGGTAGGTACGCCGTAATAGCGACAGACTTCCTCGCCGATGAAATGTGAGTCGACCAGAATTCGCTCGGCCCGCTCGACACTGCGAGCCGCATGCCGCTCAATTTCGCGCAGACGATCGGCCGGCTGAGTTTCTGGGAAGTGCACATGGGTCAGGTCGTGAAGGGTCATCACCATCGGGCCGTTGCATTCAAACGGCCATAAACTCGGATCGTGATAGAGGTCGACGCCGGCAGTGCCACGAGTAAAACGTTGCTGCTCAACCAGTCGGCGCAGGGCATAAGCATTCGGCACCCAGCGCTTGATCAGCCCGCTCGCACGGGAATAGCCCGGCAGCGCAGCAGCAGGCAATTCAGACTGCCAACGCCAACCGTTGAACAGCCTTAGCTCAATCTCAGGATAAGCCGCCAACGCTTGCACCAGCTCAACCAGGTACTGGCCAATTCCGGTGCGCGGCGCACGCAGAATGCCGGCGTTAAGGGCGACCCGCATGGGTATATTCCTGTCGCTGTGGGGCCTCTTGTGGTCCAACCTCAGCCATTATGCCGTCGACCAGCTGCCTACAGGCTCCGCCCCAACCAATCCACTGCCAATCGGTCAGCTGGCCCGCCGCAGGGAACTCGCCACTTTGTTCGAAGCGTGTCACCAAGTCGGCCAGCGTCTGCGGTGCCTGCAAGTCGAAGTACGCCATGTACTCGCCGCCCACTTCATGGAACACCGGAATGTCGCTGCCCATGGCGGGCAACCCACGCTGCATGGCCTCGACCAAGGGCAAACCAAAGCCCTCATCATGGGAGGAGAAGACCAGCGCTTTCGCCCGCGCGTAGGCGTATTCCAAGCCGCCGTCATCCAGCTGGTTGAACATAAACAGTCGCCGGCCAAACTCAGGGTGCCCTTCAATGCGCTTGATCAGCGCATCGCACTTCCAACCAACCCGGCCAATGATGCACAGCCGAACGGGGCTCTGTTGTGCCCATAACAACTCGAAGGCGTCGAGTAAATAGGTGTGATTTTTACGCGGCTCGACAGTGCTAACCGCCAAGTAGACTGGCTGCTCGGCGTCAAACAGGCGGGTTAGCTCGGCGGGTGGTGCCAGCTCTCCCCGGATCAGGTCCAACTCGGAGCCCAGGTGAAAATAACCATACCAAGGCTTTTCTGCGGCCACTGGGCCCAGGCGCGTGGCCAATTCATGCTTGAGCTGGTCACGCACACTGCGCGAGATGGCCATATAGCCGTCCGCTGTATGGATTACCCAGTCAAACCAAGCGCTAAAAACTGCACTGAGACGCGTATCAAAGAACTCCGGGCGAGTGAGCGGGATCAGATCGTAAAGCACCGCAACAATGCCTACGCCTTGGCGCTTTAGCTGCTCGATTTGGCCAAAGTGCGCCTCGTGCCAGGACGAGTCGAGGAGCACCAATTGATCACCCGCGTGCGCCTCGAAAGGCTCTGCGCGCAGTAATAACGGGTCAAAGCCCAATAGCCGCAAGCTACGCAGACCCAAGGCAATAGGTAAGTTCAGAACGCGGCTAACCACGTAAAAGGCGCGGCGAAGATTGTGTACTCGGGTCATCGGCCAGTGGTTTTCATAGCGGCCATGGGCGCGCCAGAAAGCACCATTGAGTCGCTCCAACAACTCATAGGCGCGGGCCAACAACGCCTCATCCGCCGGGTCTGGCGTTAGCTTGGTGACCCGATAAAGCCGGCCACGCGCAAAGATCACCGGAATGCATTCCACGGTGTCAGCGGTACTGCCCAGGTGCCGCACGATGTTGCGCACGACCCGCTGAATCCCCGAGTTAACCCGTGGATTGCGAAACACGTTGGTGCATTCAATCAGCAAGCGAGTCACTGTGAGGCCGCCGAGCTGTTGATGCTTATTTGCGGACGTTCAATGCTGATCTGCGCATCCAGCCAGGAGCAGCCGACAAAATTCTCCCGGGTGGTGTTAACCACATGGAAAACCAAACCGTAATCACGCCATTCGTAATTCTTATCCAGGTGTGAATCTTGGCTGGTGAGGCTCAAAGAAATCGAATAGTGAGCCTGACCCAGAAGCACCGGGAAGGCGAAACGGAAGGTAAGGGTTTCACCCGCCTGCAATGACTCAAGTGCTTGGGCCGTACGCTGAGTATTAAGGCCATACATCGCCTGACCAAAGCGATCCTTGATCAAAAAACCCAGAACTAACTGCTCAATCGGCTGCTGTACCTGCACCTGAACTTCCAGCACTACGGGGCTCCCGACTTCAACTACATCGAGCTCCCGACCTTCGTTGTCCAGCAGGTGTACAGCGGCGATCACCGCTTCTGCTGTGCCTGACACGGTCTGAACATGACCGGAACTGAGCATCTCTTGGCGAATGGTCTTGCCTTCACGATCGGCCATCAGGGCGTGGTAGTAATCCAGCACTGTGTCGGGCTTGCCTTGAAGCGCCAGGGCGCCGTCATGGAGCAGCAAGGCACGATCACAAATCGACTGGATGGCGTAGCGATCATGGGAAACAATCAGCAACGTAGTGCCTTCGCGGCGGAACTGGCGAATGCGCTCAAAACTCTTGTGCTGAAAATACGCATCGCCTACGGACAGCGCTTCATCAACGATCAGAATGTCCGGCCGCCGAGCGGTGGCCACACTGAACGCCAGGCGCATTTGCATGCCGCTTGAATAGGTGCGCAGAGGTTGATCAATGGCGTCGCCAATTTCGGCAAAGGCTTCAATTTCAGGCATCAGTGCCTGAATCTCAGCAACGTTTAGCCCCAGCAATTGGGAGGCCATGATTACATTCTGCCGGCCACTAAACTCGGGATGAAAGCCCATGCCCAGTTCTAATAGAGCCGCGACACGACCTTGAAACTCGACAGTGCCCTCACTGGCTTTCGTGGTGCCGGTGATTAATTTGAGAAGTGTGCTTTTGCCTGCGCCGTTGGCACCAACCAGGCCAACAGCTTCTCCCGGCTCAACCTCAAAGTTGATATCACGCAGCACCCAGTGCAAGCGATGACGCGGCCCTGCAAAGGGCCACAGCCATTCGGCTAAACGCGCCCAGCGCGTCGGGTACTGTTTGTAGGCTTTACCCAGTTGGGTGACTTTGATGCTGCCCATCAGAGTTCATCCACCATTTCACCGGAGCGCTTACGAAACAGGTGCATGCCGAGCAAACAGAGCGCCGTTGCCAGCAGCGCAGTTGGCCAGAGTGAGATCCAGTCGGGCCAGCGGCCATACACAAAAATACCCTGATAGGCCGTCATTAATGGCGCCATAGGATTAAGAACGATCAGTGATTGAATGCTTTTGGGCAAAATTGATAGGGGATAAACGATGGGGGTAAACCAAAACCAAAACTGCAAAACAATCGCCATCAACTGGCCAACATCGCGAAAAAATACGTTGAGCACACCGAGGCTGATGCCTAAGCCGATAGAAAAGGCGATCTGGATCAGCAGCACGGGAATAACTCCCAGTACCGCCCAACCGGGGAAGTTCTGGGTCACCAGCAAGAAGCCGAGAAACAGCGAAAATATGATCGCGAAGTTCACGCCGGCGTTCAGCACCACAATCAATGGCAGGCAAATACGTGGAAAACTCAGGCGCTTGATCAGGTTGGCGTGTTCAAGAAATACCGACTGACTGCGATTGATCACCTCGGCAAAAAAGCCCCAAGCGAGAATCCCGGTGCACAGGTAAATGCCATAGGCCAGGCTGCTATCCACGCCGGGCAGGCGAGCTTTCATCAACTGGGAAAAGATCACCGTGTAAACGATGATCATCGACAGCGGATTAAGGATGGTCCAAACCGCGCCCAGCAGTGAGTTGCGATAACGTGTTTGAAACTCGCGTTGCACGCTGCCCAGTACAAAGCCGCGGTAATTCCATACCGCACGGGCCATGCCGATGGCCATTACTGCACCCTGCCGTACTGATCTTCGAAGCGGACGATATCGTCTTCGCCGAGGTATTCGCCGCTTTGTACTTCGATCATTACCAGATCAATTACGCCTGGGTTTTCCAACCGATGCTTATGTCCAGCAGGGATGAAGGTTGACTCATTGCTGTTGATCAATAGCGGCGTATCGCCATTCACAACCTTGGCCATGCCTTGCACAACGATCCAGTGTTCGCTGCGATGATGGTGCATCTGCAGGGACAGTGCGGCCCCAGGTTTGACCACGATGCGTTTGATCTTGAAGCGTGGGCCTTCTTCCAGCACCGTGTAGGTGCCCCAGGGCCGCGATACCGTGCGATGCAGGCGGTAGGCTTGATGGTTTTCTAACTTCAGACGCTTGGCAACCTGACCCACTTGCTGTGTGCAGTCGGCATGGGCTACCAGAATCGCGTCGGGTGTCTCGACCACAATCAGATTGTCGACCCCAACGGTAGCCACCAAACGACCCTGGCTCTGCACGAAGGTATTGCGACTGTTGATAAAAATGGCATCGCCTTGAACACGATTTTGCTGGTCATCGGCCTCCACCAGTTCGCGCAGGGCATTCCACGAACCGATATCACTCCAATCAAAAGCGGCCGGCACTACTGCAACCTTGTCAGAGCGCTCCATCAAGGCATAGTCGATGGAGATGTCCGGCAAGGCGGCAAAACTCTGTGCGTGCAATTCCTGCATCTGCGCGCTCTCACCAGGGGGGCTGAGTGCTACACATGCGCGCGCCAGCTCCAGCAACTCCGGCGCATGCTGCTGTAATTGGTCAATCAAGCTGCCAGCGGTAAAGCAGAACATCCCTGAGTTCCACAGGAACCGACCACTCTCGAGATATTCCTTCGCCGTCGCCTGATCAGGTTTCTCTACAAAACGCTGGACTCGGCAGCCACCGCGCTCATCCAGGTTATCGCCGGCTTCGATGTAGCCGAAGCCGGTTTCCGGTGCTGTGGGCCGAATACCGTATGTCACCAGATAGCCCTGACGAGCCAGGACCAGCGCATGGTCGGTCGCCGCCTTGAATCCAGGTAAATCATGGATCAGATGGTCCGCAGCCATGACGACCAACACCGTGTCCTCGCCATGCTCTGCAGCCACAACCAAAGCCGCCACGGCGATGGCTGAGGCCGTATTACGGCCTTGCGGCTCAAGCAGGAAGCGGGCGCGATGGCGGTTTAAGCTGGCTTGAGCGAAATGATCACGGCTTTCAAAGTAGTGCTCGCGATTGGTCACCGTGAGCATTTCGCCGCCCTCAGCAATCAGGCTCGCAGCGCGCACATAGGTTTTCTGCAGCAGCGATTGGCCATCCGGTAAGCGCATAAAGGGCTTGGGGTGGTCCTCGCGCGATGCTGGCCACAAGCGTGTACCGGCACCGCCGGAAAGGATGACAGGAACGATCATTCGCCCTTACTCCTTGCCGACGCGGCGCAGATCGGCTTCGACCATCATTTCAATCAGAGTGGAAAGACTGGTTTTTGGCGTCCAACCCAGCTTGCGTTCGGCCTTGCCTGGATTACCCAGCAGCACCTCGACTTCGGCAGGGCGGAAGAACTGCGGGTCGATGACTACATAATCTTCATAGTTCAAGCCCACATGCTCGAAGGCCAGTTTGCACATGTCGCGCACGGTGGTGGTGACGCCGGTGGCCACCACATAATCGTCGGCCTGTTCTTGCTGCAGCATCAGCCACATGGCTTCGACATAATCGCCGGCAAAGCCCCAGTCTCGTTTGGCGTCGATATTGCCCAGACGCAACTCTGTCTGTTTGCCAAGTTTGATTCGAGCGACCGCGTCGGAGACTTTGCGGGTGACGAACTCGATGCCACGCAGCGGCGATTCGTGATTGAACAGGATGCCGCTGGAGGCATGTAGACCGAAGCTTTCACGGTAGTTAACGGTAATCCAATGGCCATAGAGCTTGGCCACGCCATAAGGGCTGCGCGGATAGAACGGGGTGTTCTCGTCCTGGCGCTCGGCCTGAATCAAACCAAACATTTCGCTGGTCGAGGCCTGATAAAAGCGGGTTTGCGGGGCAAACTGGCGAATCGCTTCGAGCAAATGCGTGACGCCAATACCGTCGACGACGGCAGTGGTTACCGGTTGATCCCAAGAGCTGCCAACAAAGCTCTGCGCGCCCAGGTTGTAGATTTCATCCGGTTTGGCTTTGATTACCGCACGCTGAATCGAGCAGGCATCGGCCAGATCACCTTCGTGATAAGAAATCTGCCCTTCAACGCCTAACTCACGAAGCCGCCAACGCGTATCGCTGCTGCGTCGAGCCACTAAGCCATGAACGTCATAGCCTTTTTCTAGCAGCAGTTTGGCCAGGTAAGCGCCGTCTTGGCCGGTTACGCCAGTAATCAATGCAGTCTTAGACATTATCCATTTCTCTTGCTGCCCAGTCAGAGAGCACGCTCTGCAGGGTCTCCGTGATTGAAGTGCCAGGCTTCCACCCAGTCTCTTTTTGTAGTTTTTTGCTGCATCCCATTACTCGCCGCTGCTCAGACAGACGCATACGGCTGGGATCCTGTACCAGGTCAACCTCTACCCCGGCCAGGTTAGCCATCTGCATGATCAGATCGCGCACCCGCTGCTCGACGCCGGAGCACACGTTGTAGATCTCGCCGTTGCGGCCGTGCTTGAGTAAGGCCAGATAAGCCTGAAGCACATCGCGTACATCGAGAAAATCGCGCGTCACATCGACATCGCCGACCTCCAATTGCGCAGGTTGCAGACCTTGGCGAACGCGGACGAGCTGACGAGCCATACTCGGGATAACGAATGCTTCACCCTGCCCAGGGCCAATATGGTTAAACGGGCGGGCGACTATGATCCGCCAAGGTTCGCTATAACTCCACTGCTGACAGAGCAATTCGGCGGCAACTTTGCTCACGGCATAGGGATTGCGCGGCCGTGGTGCCAGGCTTTCGACGACCGGTAAGTCACCTTCCGCAACCTGCCCATAAACGTCGCCAGAGCTGACATAGAGAAAGGTGCCGCTGAAGCCTCGTCGCTTAAGTGCCTGGAGTAGATTCAATGTGCCCAGCAGGTTCACTTCGAGGGTGCGCTGCGGGTCGCGAAAGGCCTCGGGCACAAACGTCTGCCCTGCCAAGTGAATGACGGCATCGGGGCACTCATCCTGTAGCCAGGCATCCAATGAGGCGCAATCCAGTAGGTCATGCGGTTTAGATGCCAGCAACTGCCAGGGCTTGTTCGTCATGGACGCCAGCAATGCCTGCAGATGGCCACCCACAAAACCATTGAGACCCGTAACCAGAAGTTTATTCACTCAGCCTCCCTTTATTCTGTGGTACTCAACCAGCCGCTGAGTACATCGGTATCCAGCACCATACCAGCCAGGCCGCAAGGCTACCGACTAAGAACCCGGCGAGTAATTCGCTGCGACTATGTCCCATGCGCTCACGTAGGGGCTTGGATGGAGTCGCTGCAGACAAGGCATTGATGGCTTCTGCATGCAAACCGACCTGCCGGCGCAGGCTGCTGGCATCCAGCAGAACGATAAAAGCCAAGGTAAACGCTACACCGAAAGCCGGGTGTGCAATACCTTCCTTGAGTGCAATCAGCACTGCCATGCTGCAAACGATCGCGCTGTGGTTGCTCGGCATGCCGCCATAGCCGATCAAGTCAAACGCCAACCGCCGAGCCCGCACACTGTTGATGGCGAACTTGCTACATCCGGCCAGCAACCAGGCCAGTAAGGGTGTGAGCGCATATGAATAGTCAAGGCTCATAGCGGTTGCTCCGGCCAGATCGAAATAGCCGATACCACACCCCAAATGGCCACCGTCAGCAGCAATTGCCAGTCACCTAGCAGCGCATCTGTGGGTGATTCGCCACCGTCTTTTGATTCAACGATGAACCAGTAGCGATACAGCCCATACAGCACCAGCGGAATAGTCATCACCAACGCCGGTCGCGTGGTGATGACAAACAGGCTGTAGAACAGCAACGCGCCGGTGGCGGCCATCTCCGCGTAGCGATTCAGCAGTGCCGGCGTGTAGTGCTGCAACACCTCGCGGCTTTCGCTGCCATTGCTGGCGAGTTCCTGGCCGCGTTTTACCGCCGCCAGATACAGGGCCAAGCACAAGGTCGTGACGAACATCCATGACGACACAGGTACTGAAAGTGCCATGGCGCCTGCATATACTCGCAGGACAAAGCCAATGGCGATGGTAAAAATATCGATGACCGGCTGATGCTTGAGTACGAGGGTATAGGCCAGGTTAAGCAGCAAATAGCCCAGTACGACATAGAGCACAGTCGGCATAACGAACCATGTCGCCAGCAGAACGGCATAAAGCACCAGCAACAACGTAATCGCCTGTGGCACTGAGACTAAGCCGGATGCCAATGGGCGGGTCTGTGACTTTTTCGGATGGCGTCGATCGCGCTCAATATCACTCAGGTCGTTGAGGATATAAGTAGCCGATGAGGCCACGCAGAAGATCAGCGCTGCCAGTGCGACTTTTTCGATTGATTGCAGCTTGAGGAATTCGCCGGCAAAAATGAGTGGCGCAAAGACGAAGGCATTTTTCACCCACTGACGCGGTCGCATCAGCGTCAGCAGCCCTCGAATTTGCGCTAGAGACGAGCGCGGCGCTACGGTAGCATGCATGCCATTTTGCCTCGGCTGGATATTTGGAACGAGTCATGAAACTGGCAGCTATCTACGCGCTTCTTGCCGCGATCGCGACAGCAACTAACATAAGTGCGCAGGCAGCTTCCCTGCTCGTTTACACGGGCGCCTATGCTATCGCATTGTCGATTATGCTCGGTACTGGTGTCGGCCTAATTGTTAAATACGCCCTAGATAAGCGTTATATCTTTCGCTTCAAGGCCGAAACTGCAGCACATGACAGCAAGGTTTTTATCCTTTATGCCTCCACTGGCGTGCTGACTACTGCAGTATTCTGGGGTTTCGAACTGTCTTTCCACGCCTTGTTTGGCACTGACCAAATGCGCTATCTGGGCGGAGTAATAGGCCTGGCCATTGGCTATGTGGCTAAATACGAGCTGGATAAGCGTTTTGTTTTCCGCCCTCAGGCACAACCGACATGCTGACTCATGGTTGGGGCCGCTACCCGCGGCATGCTGCGCAGTTGGTGCAACCCCAAAGCGTACGAGATGCCATCCAGCAACTGGGTGAGCATGGCCCTCTATTGGGCCGCGGTATGGGGCGCAGCTACGGCGACAGTGCTCTGGCCGATAAGCTGATCAGCACGCGCCATCTCAATCGTCTTTACAGTTTTGATGAGCAAAGCGGGTTGCTGGCGTGCGCCGCGGGCATCAGCCTGGGCGAATTATTGGATGTGTTTGTGCCGCGCGGCTGGTTTCTACCCATCACACCCGGTACCAAATTCGTCAGCATCGGCGGCGCGATTGCCAGTGACGTGCATGGCAAAAACCACCATGTGCATGGCTGCTTCAGCGAATGTGTGGACAGCATCGAACTGCTGCTGGGCGACGGGTCACAGGTTACTTGCTCACGTAGCGAGCGCCCCGAGCTATTTCATGCAAGCTGTGGCGGCATGGGTCTTACCGGGCTGATTGTTGCAGCCACGCTGCGTCTGTTACCCATCGAAAGCGCTTATATCAAGCAAACCACGTACAAGGCTGCGAATCTCGAAGCGGCGTTGCAACTGTTCGAGGCTCATGCAGCCGCCACCTATTCAGTGGCATGGATCGATTGTCTGGCCAGTGGTGCGGCCTTAGGTCGCTCACTGCTTATGCTCGGCGAGCATGCTCGCGATGGCCAGCTCGTGCTACCTGCCAAGCCCAGGCTAAGCGTCCCATTGGACATGCCCTCTTTCCTGCTTAATCGATTTTCAGTGCAAGCCTTCAATGAGCTGTACTACCAGCGTATTCGCCGCCACGAATCAAAACAGCGGGTTTCTTACGAAAGTTTTTTCTACCCGCTGGACGGCATTCAGCAGTGGAATCGCCTGTATGGCAAACAGGGTTTTGTGCAGTATCAATTCGTCATTCCCAAAGCAGCAGGCCTAGAGGGTATGCGCGCAATCCTTGAGCGCATCTCGGCCTCTCATCGCGGCTCCTTCCTGGCCGTGCTGAAAGCCTTCGGCGCTGCTAACGACAACTTGCTGTCATTCCCCATGGACGGATACACCCTGGCCTTGGACTTCAAATTGGAGGCTGGCCTGCTGACGTTGCTGGAAGAGTTGGACCGCATGGTCCTGGCCTACGGAGGCCGGCTGTACCTGGCCAAAGACGCGCGTATGAGTGAAGCCACATTTAAACAAAGCCAGCCAAGCTGGCAGCAATTTCAAGAAGTTCGCGCCCAATATGGCGCCCTCGGCAAATTCGCCTCCCTGCAATCGCGCCGGCTCGGCCTGGACTAATCCCATGCAAAAAATCCTCATCATCGGTGCCACCTCGGCGATTGCCGAAGCGTGTGCCAAGCGCTTCGCTGCTCAGGGGCATAGCCTGTTTCTGCTGGCACGCAACACCGAGCGATTGGAAAGCCTGGCGCAAGATCTGCGCGTGCGCGGCGCCAAGGCGGTGCATTGCGCTACTTTCGAGGCAAGCGCTCTCGACAGTCACCAGGCACTGCTGGAACAGGTCAAAACTGAACTCAATGGCCTAGATCGAGTACTGATTGCCCACGGCACCCTCAGCGATCAACAGACCTGCGAGCAAAGCGTCGAGCTGACCCTGCAGGAGCTGCAGACCAACGCCCTCAGCGTAATTGCCCTGCTAACGCGGCTGGCTGACCACTTTGAAGAGCAAAGGCATGGCTGCATTGCGGTGATTAGCTCTGTGGCCGGCGACCGTGGTCGCCAGTCCAACTATATCTACGGTACCGCCAAGGGCGCGCTGAGCATCTTCCTGCAGGGCTTGCGCAATCGCCTGCAGAAGAGCGATGTGCAGGTGCTGACCATCAAACCCGGCTTCGTCGACACCCCGATGACCGCATCCTTTCCCAAGGGGCCGCTGTGGGCCTCGCCGGAAAAGGTTGCTCTGGATATCGATAAGGCCATCGAGAAGAAAAAGGACGTGCTCTACACGCCAGGCTTTTGGATGTTGATTATGTTTGTAATCCGTAGCGTACCGGAGACGCTCTTCAAACGACTTTCGCTGTGAAACGCAGCCTTGCTGTGCTGAGTTCTGCACTTGTGCTGCTCGGCTTCACCGCGCTTTTACTGACCAGCCTGGGCTGGTATTCGCTGATTGCCGGCGGCGTTCCGGCGTGGGATTTTGCCGCAGACATGCTGCTTGGCAATCGAATTCGCGACGAGGGCGTACTCCTGGTCGGGCATTATTCGCGTTACGAGTTCAATCACCCTGGGCCTTTCTGGTTCTACTACAACCATCTGTTCGAACTCGGCCTTGAGCGCAGCGGGTTGTCTCGAACCCATATCTGGCTTTTTGGCCAAACCACTATGGCCACGTTACTGGTCGGCTTTACGGGTGCTGGCCTCAGCCTTTACCTATTTGGCACGTTGCGTTTTTGGCCTGCCGCGCTCGCCATATTTATTCTTTGCGCTTACCTGGGCTCCGACTTGCTCAGCCTGTGGATGCCGCACAGACTTATCGCACCCTATCTGGCCTTTCTGGTCTGTTGTCTGCTGTTGATGCAGGGGCGCGTAGTACTGTTGCCCCTGGCCGCACTGCTGGCCGGCGTGTTGATTCATGGCTACGCCACCATGCCGCTATTTACCCTGTTACCGCTAACTCTGGCGCTGCTGCTTGGTTGGCGGACGCAGCATAAGGCAGGCATTGACTGGGCCATGATCGCGCCATGGGCACTGGTTGCGCTGCTAATTGCTGGCATTTTCGTGCTGCCTATCGCTTACGATGCGTTGTACGTATCGCCGAGCAATCTGAGCAAGCTATTGTACGCCCAGCATGGCTTCAGTTTTCTGGCCAAACCCAGCTGGGCAGAAATGCTCACCTTCATAGGCAGCTTGCTGCCGGCTCAAGGGCTCTGGTGGGCTTTAGGTCTCGCCATCATCAGCCTGCTGGCCCTGCGCCCAAGACTCGCGACTGTCCGTCCAGCACTACAGGCCTGCGCGTTATTGCTCGGGCTGGTCTTGCTTCTGGTGGTGTATTACAAGAGCACGCCGGCTCCGCTGTATGACTTCGTCGCCTTATTTGCCACCGGCATAGCGCCACTGCTGTTGGCGAGCGTGCTAGCCCTGACGCTTAATGAAGCCCTACGTCGCGCGCATCACGCTTACTCGGTGCAGGCCATGGTTGTGTTGGCCGGTTTTACCCTGGTCTATCTGTTGGCGCCGTTTAAACAAAGCCCTGAACGTGTCGAGCCAACAGTCAGTGAATTTGCCGAGTTTGCTGATTTTATTCGCGGCGATCTGCCCCGCGAGCAAATAGTCGCCATCGATTACGCCAATCACGACCTGTGGCCCTTTATGGCCGGGTTGCTTGTAGAGTTCGACCGCCAAGGCATCAAGGCCTGCACCACCTGGCGGCATATGGGCTTTCTCTATACCGACGCCATGATTTGCTCTATACAGACCTTGCCACAGTACCGTGTGGTAGCGGCAGAGCAGTGCGCAGAGCAGTGCGTATTCAGCACACTGAACCATGGCTTGCGCCCTATACATTTGCAGGCCCTTAGCCTGGCAAAGGATTACGACCACAACAGCCCGCAATTGCTATTTCAAAGCTGGTACCCGGCCGAGTCACAGCACCGCTGGAGCAGCGGCCACTCCTCAAGCATAACGTTCGAGCTGGACCAGCAAGCACCGCGAGCGTATGAGCTGCTTATTTCCGTCAGCAGTTTCGGTATCCAGCGCGTCGAAATATTTCTCAATGAGCAGCCCGTTTACACCGGCGAGTTGAGCGGTGCGCAGACAACACTGAACATCGCGTTGAACTCGGGGATCACCCATGCGGGCAACAACAGCCTGCGGTTTGTCTTGCCTGATGCGCAGCAACCACAGACTGCAGACCCTCGGGTTTTGGCGCTGGCTTTTAAACGCCTGCAATTGAACTGACCATCAGGCCAATTAACTACATCACCAAGGGCAGTATGCAGACACCTCCGTCACACCACGCCCCTGCGAATGCGGCTAGGCACCTGCACTCCCTTGATTTTGCTCGAGGCGTCGCAGCGCTGGCAGTTGTACTTTGGCACTGGCAGCACTTTTTCTTCAATGGCTCAGTTCCAGGTGTTTTTCAACGCGAAGCACAACCGTTTTACTCAGTGTTGTTTTTGTTTTATGAGAAAGGCTGGTTTGCCGTTGATTTCTTTTTCGCATTGTCGGGGTTCGTATTTTTCTGGCTATACGCAGACCCCATCCGCCAACGCAGTGTAAGTACACGGCGTTTTTTCTGGCTGCGCCTGTCACGACTCTACCCTTTGCACCTAGCCACCTTGTTATTAGTGGCGGGTCTGCAGTGGCTGTATATCCGCTACCACGGCGGGTACTTCGTGTACCCGCTCAACGATACGTATCACTTTATTCTCAATCTGTTCTTTGCCCCTGCCTGGGGGCTGGAAAAAGGCTTTTCTTTCAACGCACCCATTTGGTCGGTTTCTGTTGAAATATTGCTCTATGCGATGTTTTTTTGCGTAGCCAGATGGCTGCCCACGCGGGCAGTTTATGCCCTGCTACTCGCCATGGCCGGGCTGTATCTACAGAGTTATTCCGTGCTCATAGGGCGAGGCGTGTTCGCGTTTTATATGGGTGCACTGGTCTATGTTGCGTACCAAAAGCTGGTCACTGGCGGGCTTGTCTACAGGGGCGAAAAACCACTGCTACTGATCTGTCTCGCAGCCTGGTTGGCGACCTTGCTGGAGTTTCAGTTGGGCAGCCTGCAGGCTGCACTGGGCGAGTTATACACTGATGCTGGGCTGGAGCAGCTGAAAGCACTATGGGTTACTGGTTTGCTGCTGCCCATAACAATTCTCTCCTTGGCTGTCAGCGAGACTGCTGGCAAGGGTGGCTGGGAGAGAACCGCCTGGCTTGGCGACATTAGTTATGCGTCCTACCTGCTGCATTTTCCATTGCAGCTGATTTTCTTCACGCTATTTTTCGGCTTGTTACCTGAACGTGCCATTTTCTACAGCCCGGTCTTATGGGGCGGTTATTTTGCAGTGCTAATCAGCTGCAGCCTGCTTACCCATCGGTTCTTTGAACGACCGTTACAGCAATGGATTCGCCGCCATAGCCTGCAGAGGCATCGTATTTAAACGCTGAGTTTGTGTTTCTCCAGGAGTGGCTGAATAACAGACTCTTGCTCAGCCGGGTCTGCCGCTTGCAGCGCAGCCAATTTACGCTTGGCACGCTCAGCGCCAATACGCCTCAGGGGCTCTTCTACATAGCGAAAGTTAAGCTCGGCTAACACCAAGATCAGCACGCCAGCAAACAGCAGTAGAAAAGGCACGACCGCAAGTGTGTTCTCCTGGCCGGAAGCTTGTAAATACCGTGTGGCTGCTTCGTGGGTGAACTTGAACGCCGGCAGATGAATCAAGTAAATCCCATAGGACCGGGCCCCCAGCCACTGCATAACCCCACTCAAGCGCTGGTAGCCGAACAAATAGCCGTTACCGTACGACGCGAGCCATACCAGCACAGCAGTGATCATTGCCAGCAAGCCCGTGCTTATCGACCAGGTAAATAGGCGCGCGGGTACCGCTACCAACATCAACAATAAAAACAACGTAATAATTAACGCCAAAGGCTTTCGCAGTAAAAAACGCGGTTCAATCCGGCGGTACCAAACGCTGCGGGAGCACATAAATACCAAAATGCCCCAGGCAAAACCGTCGATGCGAAACGATGCGAGGTACTGTGCAGTAAGGTCGCCAAATGGGCCTCGCGCCAATGGGAGCTGCACCGCGATCACCAACAGTAACGCCATGATGCGTGTTCGTCGGCCGGTAACTAGTAAAAGAAACAGTGGCAACACTACATAGAACTGCTCTTCCAGCGACAAACTCCAGTACACATTGTTCGGTGCTAGCCAGCCATACATGTGCGCGATATTGGCGGTGAAGCTGAAAATAGCCAAGGTGCTTTTCAGATTCTGTTCTATGTCCATGAATACGCCGGAGCGATTGAAGCAGGCCGCGCCAATCAGTCCGATCACAACCCATAACCAGGCTGAGGGAAGCAGGCGGTATGCGCGCCGTAGCCAGAACAGTCGAGCGGCGGGCCAAAATTGACCGCGGCTACGGTAGCGATCGAAATAGTCGCAGTAACTCATGGCGACGACGTAGCCGGAAATACAGAAGAACAGATCAACGCCAACCCCGAAGCTTGCATACTGAAACAGCGGTACTACACGCTCGTAGATAAAAGGCGAGAGCCAAACCACATGAGATACAAGTACGAGACAGATAGAAATCGCACGTAAATATTCGATTTCTCTATTCTTACCGTCACTGCTCATCAGCCCGATCCTTGCTCAGGCGGATAATCGCGCAACCACTGTCCTGGCTTTTACGCGGATAACCATCCCAGTCATACATCGCCAGGTAGGCCGGAAACATCGCGCTGTCGCACAGCACGCGGTAATCCACGCTGCGCGCGGGAAACACTTGCGTCACGCTGTGTGCAGAACCGGTCCAGCGTGCGCCGGAGCGGGCAAAGTCAGCGAAGAAGTACGGTTCAACACCGGAATAACCGAACGAGACAGTGGCATCGGCGGGCAAGTCGGCAATGAAGGTGCGCACCTTCTGGATCTCCGCCGCGGGCAAGAACTCACGCGAGAGGGTCGACAGGCGTGGCTTGAGTGCGTCGAGCTGTGGGTTGCCGCTGCTGGCATGCAGCGCCAATTGGTAGAGAAGGCCGCCGGCAATCAGCGCCCAACTTACGCGCCACCAGTTCCGGCTCAGGGTGCTCGTACTAACCAGCACGCCCAATAACAGCAGGAAAAAGCCGAAGCAATAAGCGTAGCTGTACCACATGCTGTGGCCATTTAAGGCCATCGCGATAAACGCCACGCCATACAGTGACAACAGCGCCTCTGCGCCGAAACGCCGATGCGTGATTAGCTGTAAACAGGGTACCAGTAGCAGCAGGCCCAATAGCGTCCAGCCTTCACGTCCGCCCATCACTGGGGAGCCCAGTTTGAAGTCAAACTGAAAGCGCATGTCTTGCCAGAAGCCGTCGATGTGCTTGATCACAAACAGGCCGTAGCCTGCCAGCGCCAGCGCGGCGATGACCAATGCCAGTAATTCACCTGGACCGATGTTGAGGGTTTCTCGGCGTACAATTTTCCATAACACCAGCGCGCCATAGGGCAACAGGAAGTACACCGCGTTGTAGTGCACAGTCGCACCGAACAACACCAGCGCCAGCCCCAGCGCATATTTGCCACGCACTGCCGCCAGTAGCGAGAGCAGGAAGATCAGTGTGTACAGCCCTTCCATTCGGGCAATATTGGCAATCGCCAGTGAATAGGGTGAAAGGAAGGCCACCAGCATCAACAGCATGGCCAGTGTCTGCCGCCAGCCAGTCAGGGTGCTGCGAATAACCGCCAGGCCAACGCCGAACGCCCCCAAATACAGGAGCGTGGACACCCAGCGGGAGATTTCGAAGCTATAGCCAAAAACCTTGTAGACCCCGGCTAGCAGCAGCATGTAGCCGGGTGGCATCCACATCACCACGCGTTCGCTATTGAGGCCGTAGACGAAGAAGCTGCCTGTGCGGCTGAATTCAAAAGCCTGAGCGGTAAATGCGGTTTCGTCGTTCCAGGGGATGGGGAACTCGAAGCCCATGCCGATACGAATAAACAGCACCACAACGGTCATGAGCGCTGCACACGCCAGCATAAAAAAGTGCGGCCGTAAGTTGGCGATACTCAAACGGCTGGCGTGAGCGACAGAGGGCATAGCGAATCCTTGTTACGGCTTAGGGTTTGCGGGCGATGATCGCCTGGCTCTTGGGCATGGCCTGATCCAGTGCCTTCTTGATCCGCGGGCCGTCAGGCGTAGACAACAGCATGCCCCAGGTCGTGGTCCAGGACTCGAGCAGTGGGTGCCACGGTGGCGAGAGGTCCTGCTTGCAGGCCCAGAACATAAACCACCAGATCGACCAGTAGAAGCCATAGTCGGCGCGCCGCTCGATGATCAAGCCGGCGTCCAGAATCAACTGTTCGAACTCATCGCGTTGAAATACCCGAATGTGGTTCGGGTGTTCAAAATAGGCAGCAGGCGCGAGCTTCTTTTGCACGCTCTCGCCAAGTGGGTCTGGCACGGTCAAGAGGAATTGGGCGCCGGGCTTGGCTACGCGCACCAACTCGCGCATAAACTGCGCTGGATCTTCAACGTGCTCTAACACTTCCATGGCAATGATCTTGTTGGCGCGCCCGTCCGGCAACGGAATGGGTTTGGCATCCGTCACCAGTCCCTGAATGGCGCGCGCCGGAGAGCCGGTGAGCATTGATTCGATGGCTGCCACTTTGGCCCCATCAATGTCCGCGAATATGACTTCCGCGCCGCGGCCAGCACAGAAGGATGCGTAGGTGCCATCACCGCAGCCGATGTCCAGCACCGTATCCTCTGGGCTGATCGCAAACCCTTCAAACAGCTCACCGCTATCATGATGGAACCAGCCGCTTAGATAGGCATCGGTTAGGGTTGGGTCGTTGGGCAGCGCGTTGGCTACCGCTTCGACTTCAGGGGCTACCGAGGCACTTGGGGCGACAATGCGTGAGATAAGTCGCTTCAGTCGTTGCAGCATTCTGGCTTTCCTTTTTGGAACAAACTCAATGGGTCACTGTTGCCGCTGGCGCGTGTTGGTCATAACGGCTTACGGGCAATAATCACCTGACTTTTCGGCAGCAACTGATCCAGTGCCTGCTTCATCGGTGCCGCTTCCGGCATTTTGATGATTTGGTGCCATAGCTTGGCCCAATCATTTAATAACGGCGGGTAAGGTGGCTGCACGACATCATGGGAGGTTCCTACCAGCTCGTCGCCGGTGGTTTTGGCCAGCGTCCAATACAGAAACATCCAAAAGGTCCAGAAAAAGCCGAAGGCGTCGCGGCGCACTATTTCCAGGCCGGCGTCGCTGACCAAGCGGGCAAACTCTTCGCGCTCGAATACGTGAATATGGTTCGGCCGCTCGAAGTAGTAGGCCGGCGCAAAGCCCTTTTGCATGTTCTCGCCAACTGGGTCTGGAACGGCCAGCAGGTAGAGCGCTCCGGGTTGGCCAACACGGACCAATTCACGCAAGAAAGCGGCTGGATCTTCGACGTGTTCGAGTACTTCCATGGAGATCACCCGTGACATGCTGTTAGCTGCCACCGGTAACGGAATGCTATCGGATACAAATCCTTCCGCTTTGCGTGCAACTGTTTGCGCAACGCGAGCCCGCAAGGATTCGATTTTCTCCGGCACCACATCGGTGAACGTCACCTGGGCGCCGCGATTGGCACAAAACAGGGTAGCGCCACCGGCACCACAGCCAACGTCCAGCACACTGTCTTCGACGCTGACGGCAAAGCCCTTGAACAACTCGTTACTGTCGCCCAGGTACCAGCCGCTTTGCACCGCATCCACCAAGCCGCAGTCACGTGAGTCAACAAAACCTGGCGCGTTGGTGGTTTCTTGCCAGATTTCATCGGTAGGACGCGGGTCGTTTTCCATTCCGGCAAGGCGCCGAAATAAGTCCTGGGGGTTCATGGCGTGGGCGCCTCTTCGAGATTCAGGAAGTGCCGTAGCCGCTCAGTGGCAACGGCCCGCGAGCAGTGGTTGCGCATACGCTCAACGGCGTTGTGTGACATTTGCGCATAGCGCTCGGGGGTTTCGGTGATGCAGTTGTAGGCTGCACGGTAAGCATCGACCAGCGATTCCCAGTCGATTTGATGGCGGCATGTGCGAAATGCCTTGCGTGCATCGTGAGACCACGCCGTGGCGTCTAGCCAGCTATCGACGACGAACGCCACTTCAGTATCGATATAGTCGACCATCGCAGAGTGGCGAGGCGCCACTGCCGGCTTACCGCAGGAGAGAAATTCCATCAGCGGCAGGCACTGCCCTTCGCCATGGGAGGCATTCACGACAAAGCTGGTGGCCTCGATTAAGGCTTCAAAATCTTTGCCTTCAAGGAAGCCTTGAACCAGCACGACGCGACACTGAAACGTGGGTAGCCGCGCCATGCACATCAGGATGTCATTCATGGCTGACTGATATTCGGCGTGCCCCAGCTTGAAAACTAACGTCGCATCCGGCTTGTCGCGAAACGCTGCGCAGAAGGCAGTCAGCATATCGACCCAGTTCTTGCGGCCGTCATAGGGGTTGAAGAGCGACGTGAACACTACTCTGGAAAGTTCGAGTTGATGTTCGCTCAGTTGCCAAAGTGGAAGCGGGGATTCGATTACGGGTTTAGCGGCGAGCGGCTCAACTTTAGGCTGACGCAGCAGCCAACGCTTGCCGGACGACATCCATTCTTGAAATAGCGCGCGCCCTACAAGATTTCGCCACTCCAGAAAATAGCGGTAAGTAATCCGCAGCAGGCTTTCCTCTCTGCTCTTAGGCAGGGTGGCGGTTTTTTGCTCAGCCGCTTCATGCTTGCGCGCCACCGCGACAGCGGAGGCCACGGATTGCTGGTCAGGCATGTAGGGCGCAAGGGATACGTCGTGAGTATCGAGCACCACACCGTTTTTTACCCGGATACAGGTACGAGGTGAGGCGTGCGCGAGTATCTGTCGTTCACGCAGTGCGGCGTATTTATCCCAAATCGGGGCAGGTATAGAAATGACCGGATAATTCGGCCCCATGACGGCGCTGATGGCCTCAACCGTAAGCCCGCA
>Ga0209504_1000258_pt1 | contig 49385 bp, 45 predicted proteins | sample COGITO_mtgs_1005_FD_184791 | JGI IMG/M metagenome (GOLD analysis project Ga0209504, IMG submission 184791) | Pelagic marine microbial communities from North Sea - COGITO_mtgs_100511 (SPAdes) (version 2) | ecosystem: Environmental > Aquatic > Marine > Epipelagic ... | reverse complement strand
CTCGCTGCGAGCCGGAGCCGGCAACAGCCCCTCGCGCTCGTAATAGCGAACCGTTTCAACCTGGCAATCGGCAAGCTTGGCCAGCTCTCCAATTTTCATGAAATACCTCTTCGACAAACGCTTGACCATGTAGTGGCTTCAGGGTGTTCACTCTGCATAACTGATCAATGAGGATACCCCCATGGCTGGCTGCTGCAGTGATGAACACAAACCTGAAGCGGTTTCAAATGATGTCTGCTGTGACCCCAATGAGGCAATTAAGTGCTCCTCCGCTACAGCCTCAACGGTAAATGCCGTAGCTGGCTCCAGGCTCAGCAGCTTTCGCATTGCGCAAATGGACTGCCCTACCGAACAGTCGCTGATTCAGGACAAGCTGAGCAAGCTCGCAGGCGTAGATAAGCTCGACTTCAACCTGATCAAACGGATTCTTGGGGTATGGCACAACTTGCCGTCGACCGCCCCCATCGAGGAGGCGATCTTGTCCCTGGGAATGCAGGCAGAACCGCTCTCTGCTGAAGGGCAAGCCCGCATCAAAATTGAACAGATGGACTGCCCAACGGAAGAAAAGCTGATCCGCGACAAGCTCTCCTCAGTGCCCGGCATCAGCGCGCTGGAGTTCAACCTGCTGCAACGCGTACTGACGTTTAGCCACACAGCAGAAGCATTGCCAGCAGCACTGGCCGCGATTCGCGACCTTGGTTTCACGCCAGTGGTTGAGGATTCAGCAACAGCAAATGAAGAAGCGCAAGGAACCCCGCGCAAGAAAGCCTGGTGGCCCTTGGCGCTCTCGGGCGTGGCCGCCGTATCGGCGGAAGTGATCCACTTTGCCGAGCTTGCGCCAGATTGGGCTGTGGCTGGCGTGGCGCTGCTCGCCATTCTGCTGTGCGGCCTAACGACCTATAAAAAGGGCTGGATCGCGCTGAAGAACCGCAACCTGAACATCAATGCGCTGATGAGTATCGCGGTGACCGGTGCGGTGCTGATTGGGCAATGGCCAGAAGCGGCCATGGTCATGTTCCTCTTTTCTGTAGCAGAACTGATCGAAGCGAAGTCATTGGATCGGGCTCGCAATGCCATCCGCGGCCTGATGGATCTGACGCCGGAGCGCGCCACGGTGCAGCAGATCGATGGCACATGGCTTGAAGTTGACGTTAAAACTATCGCCGTAGGCGCATTGGTCAGGGTAAGACCGGGCGAACGAATCGGTCTCGACGGCGAGGTTACGTCCGGCAACTCCACCATCAACCAAGCGCCCATCACGGGGGAAAGCCTGCCCGTAGAGAAAACCATTGGCGACCCGGTTTTTGCAGGAACCATCAACGAAGCCGGCTCCCTGGAATACCGCGTCCTAGCCGCCGCTGCCAACACCACGCTGGCACGTATCATTCACGCGGTCGAAGAGGCGCAGGGTTCACGTGCGCCGACCCAGCGCTTTGTCGATCAATTCGCCAAGGTATACACCCCTGTCGTATTCCTATTCGCCCTAGCTATCGCCATTGTGCCGCCACTCTTCATGGCCGAGCCCTGGTACGACTGGATCTACCGTGCTTTGGTGCTGCTGGTGGTCGCCTGCCCTTGCGCCTTGGTCATATCGACGCCCGTCACCATTGTCAGTGGCCTGGCAGCGGCGGCGCGTAAAGGCATTCTGGTCAAAGGCGGCGTCTATCTGGAAATCGGTGGCAAGCTTGGCTTCCTGGCACTCGACAAAACCGGAACCATTACTCATGGCAAGCCGGTACAGACCGATTACATGCCGTTGGTTGAACAGGATTCAGAACTCTACCGTACTCATGCTGCCAGCCTCGCCAGTCGCTCTGACCACCCGGTTTCGCAGGCAATAGCCAAGCATGCCACTGAGAATGGCCTGACGTTTGCTGCCGTTGAGGGATTCGAAGCCCTGCCGGGTCGAGGTGTTCGAGGCACCATCGAAGGCATAGATTTCCACCTGGGTAACCACCGCCTGGTGGAAGAGCTTGGCCTCTGCTCACCCGAGCTGGAAGCGACGCTGGAGCGTCTCGAACGCCAAGGTAAAACAGTGGTGGTGCTGTGCAATCCGCAGCGTGCCATTGCCCTGTTCGCCGTTGCCGATACCGTCAAGGACTCCAGCCGCCAGGCAATTGAGGAGCTTCACGCGCTTGGCGTGAAGACCACAATGCTGACCGGCGATAACCCGCACACCGCAGATGCGATTGCACAGCAGGTAGGCATCGACGAGGCACGCGGCAACCTTCTGCCAGTCGACAAATTGCAGGCCATTGAAGCATTGCAGGCGCGCGGCTACGTTGTAGGGATGGTCGGCGATGGCATCAACGATGCGCCGGCGCTGGCGAAGTCTGAAATCGGTTTCGCCATGGCCGCCGCCGGCACGGACACGGCCATCGAAACTGCGGATGTGGCCTTGATGGATGACGACCTGCGCAAGATCCCGGCCTTCATCCGCCTGTCTCAACAGACCGCCGTCATCCTCAAGCAGAACATCGTGCTGGCGTTAGGGATCAAGGCCCTGTTTCTCGCCATTACCTTAACGGGGCAGGCGACGATGTGGATGGCCGTCTTTGCCGACATGGGTGTCAGTCTGCTGGTGGTGTTCAACGGCCTGCGCCTGCTTAAAAAGTAGGGTTGGAGGATTGAAGATGAAAGCAGCATTGCAACTCGCAATTGAACAAGCCTTTCAGCAGGCCCGGCAGGCCATGCAGGAACAGCGCAGTACAGATGCCTTTCAATGGCTGGAGCGCGCGCACATCCTGACTCAGCGCCAACCTTTGCTGCATGCCAGGTCACACTGGCTGATGCTCACGCTCGGCTGGCAAATTGGCGATTATCGCGAGGTGGCGGGGCAAATACCGCGCATTGTCGCGGCCCTGCTGTTTTCCAGAATTTGGGTGCCCATCGGCAATACCGGCCGCTCGAGGATCAGTGCTTTCGCGCCCATGCCCATCTCTCAGGAGTTGCAGCGACTTCTCCAAGGAGGAGAACAATGAAGTCACTTCCTGGAGTGACACACTTTATCGCTCCCTGGCGTTGGTGGACGCTAGCGCTGGCCATTGCCTCGGCCGACCAAGCGCTCAAGAGCGCAATTGCGGGGGCGCTACCGGTCGGCAGCGTCATTCCGCTGGCCCCGTTCTTCAATCTGGTTCATTTCTGGAATACCGGTGCAGCGTTCAGCTTCCTGGCTGACGCGGGTGGTTGGCAGCGTTACTTTTTCAGCGTCATCGCCTTGGTCGTTTCGGTGGTGCTGGCTCTGATATTGCGTAAACCCAGAGCCAACAGCGAAGCCCTAGGCTATAGCCTCATCTTAGGCGGTGCCGTTGGCAATCTGATTGATCGAGCCTCGCAAGGCCATGTGATCGACTACCTGGATTTTTACTGGCAGTCCTGGCATTGGCCTGCGTTTAACCTGGCGGATATCGGTATCGTCGGTGGTGCGACCATGTTGATCCTGAGCAGCTTACTGAACCCGAATGAGGAAACCGGCCGAGCCAGAGAATGAAAGACTTGCCCTCAACAGGCGCGGTGCGCTGGGCAGGCCATGCCTGGGTGGGGCCCGGCATCGGCATCTTTCATGGCCGTGCCGGCCACCAGGATTGGCACCACCATCAGGCACATCAGATCTCAGCGGGTCTCGATTCACCTGTATTGGTTGAAACGCCGCTGGGCATTCAAACAGGATCGGCCGTCTTCATCCCGGCCGGCTTGCCGCATCGGCTCAGCGCCAACCGAGTGCTATCGATCTATCTGGATGCAGTGTCCGATGAGGCGCGTGCTTTGTGTGGCAGCGAAACAGCGCGGGTGATTGAGATCGCGCCGGGGGATATCACGCCGATTATCGAGGCGCTACGTGAGCCAGGGCACACTGCACTTCAGGTAAGAGCGGGGGTGCGCCAATCACTGCAACTTTCCGATCCGCCGCCTTCAGATCCTCGTTTGACCACTGTGGTTGAGGCGCTGCGTAGTGGCCAAATGGGACGCGACGAAATGGCCGCGTTGGTGCATTTATCCCCCTCACGGTTTTCCCACTGGTTTGTAGAGCAAACCGGCCTGCCGCTGCGCAGCTATGCGAAATGGTTGCGTCTCACGCAGGCCCTGCAATATGTGGCCAAAGGTGTACGACTAACCGAAGCAGCTCATGCAGCGGGCTTTTCTGACTCGGCGCATTTCTCCCGGACATTCCGGACGCTGCTGGGCATCGATCCTTCTTCCGCACTGGCTGAGGTCGATCTTCAGGAGTCATAGCTCTTTCGTTCAAGCCGAAAGCGGGTCTCCCCACATACAGTCATGGCTCCCTACCCAGGAGCTGAGCGATGCCTATTTTCCTGCGATTCCCCCTACGCTGGCTGAGCTATCCACTTGTGTTTGGTGGCTGTGCCGCCTTCATGCTCTGGGCGCTGTACGCGGGAGTGCCGTATTGGCCCACCACACCGGTAGTCGCCGCGGTGGGTCTGTTAAGCGTCGCGGGGTTAGAGCGCATCCAGCCTTTTCGCGAAGCCTGGCTTGAGGATCATCAAGACACCGCGACCGACCTACTGCACATGCTGGTGAATCTCTCCGTCATCCAGTTCACCGCTGAAATCCTGGCCAGGCTGGGCGATGCAGTGCCAGCTACGGTTCGTCTCTTCCCAGTCGAGAGCCCACTTTGGCTGCAACTGCTGCTGGTCGCCGCCGTGCTCGATCTGAGCCTGTATGCCATGCATCGTATCAGCCACCATGTACCCTGGCTGTGGCGTTTTCACATGATTCATCACAGCGCCGAGCGGCTGTACTGGATCAACGGGGAGCGCCGACACCCCTTGCACGCCGCACTCATGGCCGGTCCGGGGCTGGTGATTCTGCTCGCATCAGGTGCTCCATCCGCAGTGGTTGCTACCTGGTTTGGCATTTTGACCGTGCACTTGGCGTTCCAGCATGCAAACCTGGACTACCGACTGGGATGGCTGCGCCACATCATCGGGGTTGCTGAAATTCATCGCTGGCATCACAAGCGCGACTTTGCGGATGCCCAGGTTAACTTCGGAGAGTTTCTGATGGTGTGGGATCGACTGTTTGGCACGTTCTACGACAGCGCAGGGAAGCTGGGAGAGGCAGAGGTTGGATTGCATGAAAAGGACTATCCCAAAGACTACCTTGGACAGTTGACCGAACCCTTTGGGCGAGACCTTACAAGCCAAGGCTAACGGATTCTCTTGCGAAGGGCTGCCGCTAGGTGCAACACGATGCCCCTAGTGAGTGGCTCTGGCTAGCTGATGAAAGCGCGCGCCCGTTGAGCCGATGCCACCCAACGTAAGCTCGCTCGCCCGCAACCAATGTGAGCCCAAGGCTATGCCAGTCGCAGTTAATCTGAGCTGGAGATCGCATCGATTGCGAGCTCGGCCGAACTCAAACGCGAGCTGATTCAACTACTGGTTCATGGCTCGAAACCATCAGCAGAGTGGTGCACAACCACTGGAATGGGCGACTCATATCCTCTGGAGCAAGTGGCCCATTTCACTGCAATACATAGCGTTGCAGTGAGCTGATCGCCTCTCTAGCGAATGACCTGGGCCAACCCAAGCTGGGCGCTCTCACGGCCTATACGCCGTTTTTGTTGAAAACCTGCACTTAAATGTCGCTTTAAGACAACTTTTATTGCCGCCTTGTGAAGATTACAGAATTGTAATTTTCCAATCATCTTCAAGTTATCTTCAGCTTGCAAGGATAGGGCTCAGCTCCCCAAAGGCGCAGAGCGCTTGAGGGTGCAATACCTATAAGAACGCCATGGCGAAAACTAGACTAATAACTGCCAATATAAAGGAGCAATAAATGCTTAATAAAACCAAACTATCCCTTGCAGTATTTTCGGCGATTGTCAGTGCAGCTCCGCTCATGGCGGCCGCAGAAGAGCAAGCCGAAGGTTTTGTAGAAGGTAGCAGTTTCAATATTCTCAACCGTAACTTCTACATGAACCGTGACTTTCGTAAAGGTCAGTCGAGCAACACTGACAATGGTTATACTGAAGCTTGGGCACACGGCATCATTGGCCAGTTCGAGTCGGGCTTTACCCAAGGCACCGTAGGCTTTGGTATTGATGCCTTCGCCATGCTCGGCCTTAAACTGGATACCGGGGATGGTCGATATGGCCCAGGTGGTACTGTTAATCTGCTGCCGGTAAATAGTGATGGTGAAGCTGAAGATAACTACTCCAAAGTGGGTGGTGCAGTAAAAGCCCGGCTATTCGACACCGTTGTCAAAGTGGGTGATGTGTTCCCCATGACTCCGGTGGTTCACTACGGTGACTCCCGCCTGCTACCGGAAAGCTTTCGCGGCGTTACGGTTGAGAACACCAGCTTTGATGGTTTGACCCTTCAGGGTGGCCGCCTGCATGCCATGAGCCAGCCGCAGGTCAGCACCATGCGTGATGAATTCGCAACCTTCTATGCGGGCTCTGTCGCGTCGCCATGGGTTGCCTATTTCGGCGGTGACTATTCGCTAAATGACAACCTGAGCTTTAGTCTCTATAGCAGCCAACTCAAGGATGCTTGGAAGCAGCACTATGCCGGTACGTCCTTCACCTACCCGCTGACCGACAGTGTTTCCTTGTTCGGTGGTTTGAACTACTACAAAGCTGTCGATGACGGCCAGCAGCTGCTGGGTGAGTTCGATAACGACATTTACAGCGGCAAAGTGGGTGTGCAGTTCGGTGCACACAGCGTTGCCCTGTCGCACCAGCGCAACAACGGCGACGATGATTTCGACTACCTGCGCCAGTCTGATTCCATCTTCCTCGACAACTCTATTCAGTACAGCGACTTCAACTCGCCGAAAGAGAAGTCCTGGATGCTGCGCTACGACCTAGATATGGCCAGCTATGGCGTTCCTGGACTGACCTTCATGACGCGCTATGCGCTGGGTACAGATGCGGACTACTCCGACGCCAACAATGTGTATATGCGTCGTGATGCCGATGGTAATCCGCTGACCGACCAGAAGCGCTGGGAGCGCAACATCGAAGCCAAGTACGTCGTACAAGCTGGCTCGCTGAAAGATATGTCCTTCCGCGTTCGCCAGATGACTACCCGCGCAACGGATTACGAGTCGGATCTGGACGAGGTTCGTCTGATCGTCGAGTACCCACTGAGCGTGCTCTAAAAATGGATGGGCGGGCGGGCTCTAAAAGCCCTGCCCGCTCATGCATAACAAGATAGATAGTTATTAGATTTCAAGAATGTAATGTTGAGCTCACGCTGCTGTTAGCTTCACCCCCGTAAAATTCACTCGAACTTGCAGAACTTGTCCATGAACCTCGACAAGCTACTAATTGAATTTTACGAGGCCTGCCTTATGAAGATGTTGAAAGCTCTAGTTATTGGATCGGTACTTCTTGTCGGCTCCACACAGACTTATGCAGAAGATGGCTATGATCGCTCAATGAAAGCTCAGGAAAAATTTCGAGCAGATCAAAAACGAATTCACGGAACTGAGCCTTCTGCCAAACCGGCGGACGAACTAAAGGTTAAGACCAGCAACCAAAATCGGGCCAATACCGATATTAAAAAAGAAACCAACGCTGACTAACCGCCCACTTCCGAACGATGTTCACCTCTAGAAGCTCCCGAGCTCCTTTGGAAAGAGGTGTACCCTAAGCGCCCTTCGGGGCGCTTTTTTTATTTAATCTTTAATAAAAAAGACTCACTGGGAGTTTAAACCTCCAAGCTAGAAAACTAACTCTACTCTTCCGCAAGTCATTCATGTCTGCAACAAGCCATCGCTGTCAGCGTGTAGCAAGAAGGGCAAAATGATACCGGTGCAGGCCTTTAGATTGATCTGCCTGATATCTGCAAAGGCACTGGCTATCACCCCGATGCTAGAACACGGTGTCATTTGAATACCGCGCCCTTGCACCGTCAGCAGATACCTACTCAATAGCTAGACGCCGTGCCCATCTCAATTTTTCATGATTCAGGCCATCCAAGAGTATCGCCGCGCTCTCCGCTACCTCATGTAAGCTGAAGTTTTTACTCCTTGAGGATGCTATGAGTAGGGATGCGCTTGAACAAAACCAGATACCGATCTATTTCGTTGCGGTCATTGCAGCGGCAATCGGTGGGTTAATAGCTCCTGCAGCTACGCAGAGCCTGAACGCATTAGTGACCCCGACTATCGCCGTGCTGATGTACGCGATGTTCCTGCAAATCCCCTTTCTTGATTTCCGCGAGAGTCTTAGCAACAAACGCTTCATGTCTGCCTTGCTGATCGCCAATTTTGTACTGATTCCACTGTTGGTGTGGGCACTAACCAGAGGGCTCGCAGAACACCCGGCAGTACTAATCGGCGCTCTTCTGGTTTTGCTCACTCCCTGTATCGACTACGTGGTGGTATTTACGCACATAGGCAGAGGCGACTCGCGTGCGATTCTTGCAGCAACCCCCATCCTCTTGCTGTTGCAACTTGTGCTGTTGCCTGTGTATTTGGCTTTTATGCTAGGGGAGCAATCCCAAGTCGTTATCTCGATAGCGCCTTTCGCTGAAGCCTTTCTCGCACTGATTGTCGTGCCTTTATTGCTCGCGGTGGCTACAGCAGCCTTGGCTAAGCGCTCGCGGATCGTAGGTCGCTGGAACACCGTATGGGCATGGATACCAGTCCCTGCGATGGCGGCAGTTCTCATTGCGGTGGTTGGGTCGCAAATCTCGCCAGTGGTACGTGATATCGACCAGCTTTTACCGGTGATCCCGGTGTATATCGGTTTCATGCTTTTGGCCCCCGTAGTGGGCGCACTCGCTTCAAAAGCTTATAAACTGCCCGCCTCGACGGCGAGAGCGGTTACTTTCAGTACCGCCACACGTAACTCGTTGGTGGTTCTTCCGCTGGCCCTGGCATTACCTGAAGAAATACGAGGGCTTGCAGCCGCAGCGGTCATCACCCAGACACTGGTTGAGTTGGTGGGTGAACTTGTCTACATCCGGGCAGTGCCGATTCTCATCTGGCGTAAAAAAAGCCGCTGAGGACGTCACGGCACAGTCACCGCCCACATTGAGCGGTATTTACGGTAAGCAAAAAGCCCCGCTCAAGAGCGGGGCTTTTCAGTTGCAAACGAATAGCGCTGTGAACTTAGCGCAGACGATGGGCCAAGCGGTAGAGCAATGGCAAAACCAGCAGCGTCAGCGCTGTTGAGGACAGAATTCCGCCAATCACTACCGTCGCCAGAGGGCGCTGAACTTCCGCGCCCGTACCGATGGCAGTGGCCATTGGAATAAAGCCCAGAGACGCCACCAAAGCAGTCATCAGCACTGGCCGTAGGCGCGTCAATGCGCCTTCGCGGATGGCCTCGTCCAGCCCCATGCCGTTCTCACGCAAACTGCGAATGAAGGAAATCATTACCAGGCCGTTGAGCACCGCCACGCCCGACAAAGCAATGAAACCCACGCCCGCGGAGATCGAGAGCGGAATATCTCGCAGCCACAAGGCCATGATCCCGCCTGTCAGCGCGAAGGGCACGCCGGTGAACACCAGCAGGCCATCTTTGACATTGCCGAACATCATAAAGAGCAGTGTGAACACCAGCAGCAATGAGACCGGTACGACAATCTGCAGGCGCTTGGCCGCCGACTGAAGCTGCTCGAAGGTGCCGCCCCAGGTCGTCCAGTAGCCTGTAGGGACGCTAACCGCCTGGGCGATCTTGCTCTCGGCCTCGGCGACAAATGAGCCGATATCGCGACCGCGAACGTTAGCGGTGACCACCACGCGGCGCTTGCCACTTTCACGGCTGATCTGGTTCGGCCCCGGTGCGGACACCACACTCGCCACATCAGCCAAGCGCACAAACCCTGGGCCATCCAACCCATCGCCATTGGCCAGACGAATAGGTAGCTGCTGGATCTTGTCGACATCATTGCGCCACTCGTCCGCCAGGCGAACTTGGATATCGAAACGCCGGTCACCTTCAAACAGTGCACCCGCCTCGCGCCCGCCGATGGCGGTGGAAATGGCGTCCTGAATCTCCGAGACATTCAAACCGAATCGTGCGGCTTTCTCACGGTCGATTTGTACGCTGAGCATCGGCAGACCGGTGGTCTGTTCGACCTTCACATCAGCTGCTCCTGGAATACCCTCCAGCACCTCAGCGATTTGCTCGGCGGTCTCGTTCATCACATCCATGTCATCGCCAAACACTTTCACTGCGACGTCACTGCGTACGCCGGAGATCAGCTCGTTGAAGCGCATCTGAATGGGCTGAGTGAACTCATAGTTGTTGCCGGAAACCTGTTCAACCGCCTCCTGCATCGCCGCAACCAAATCGGCTTTGCTGCGATCAGGATCGGGCCACTGGTCGCGCGGCTTTAGCATGACAAAGTTGTCCGCCACGTTCGGCGGCATTGGATCGGTTGCGACTTCAGCAGTTCCAAGCTTGGCGAACACCGTATCAACCTCGGCAAAGGATTTGATTCGTTGTTCGAGTTGCACCTGCATTTCAATTGCTTGCGAAAGGCTAGTGCCAGGAATACGCAGGGCATGCAAAGCGATATCGCCCTCATCCAGGCTCGGCACGAACTCACTGCCCATCCGCGAAGCAGCTAAACCAGAAAGCACCATGATGACTGTCGCAATGGTCAGCACTAACGGCTTGCTGACCATGACCCAATCTAGCAACGGCGCGTAGCCTTGCTTGACCCAGGCCATTAGCCGATTTTCTTTTTCACTGACGTTGCCATTGAGGAACAGTGCAACAGCTGCCGGGACGAATGTCACCGAGAGGATCATGGCTCCGAACAGGGCTGTCACCACGGTGAACGCCATTGGGTGGAACATCTTGCCTTCCACGCCGGTGAGCGCAAATATCGGCAGGTACACCACCATAATGATCAGTTGGCCGAACAGCAGTGGACGACGCGCCTCCTTCGACGCCGCGAACACCTCATGGAAGCGCTCATTACGGGTCAACGTTCGGCCTGCTGCGGCCTGGGCGTGAGCCAAACGACGCACGCAGTTCTCTACGATCACCACGGCACCATCGATGATGATGCCGAAATCGAGTGCGCCAAGGCTCATCAGGTTCGCGCTGACCTTGTTGCTGACCATGCCCGTAAAGGTGAACAGCATCGACAGCGGAATCACCATTGCGGTGATGAGGGCCGCCCGAATGTTACCCAGGAACAGGAACAGGATAGCGATAACCAGCAGAGCGCCTTCGATCAGATTCTTCTTCACCGTATTGATGGCCTTATCGACCAATACAGTGCGGTCATAGACCGTCTTCGCTATGACTCCTTTCGGCAGGTTGCGATTGATCTCCTTTATGCGCTGGTCGACAGCCTGCGATACATAGCGGCTGTTCTCACCAATCAACATAAAGGCAGTGCCGAGCACCACCTCCTGGCCGTTCTCAGTAGCGGCCCCGGTGCGCAGCTCCTTACCCAGGCCAACCTCGGCCACATCACCGATGCGCACAGGAACACCATCGGTGTTCTTGATGATGATGTTGGCGATGTCAGCGATATTGCCGACTTGTCCCGGAGCGCGGATCAGGTACTGCTCGCCGCTGCGTTCGATGTAGCCCGCACCAACGTTGGCATTATTGCTCTCCAACGCAACCACAATGTCCTGCAGGCTGAGGCCATGTGCGACCAGGCGCTCCGGCTTGGGTGAAACCTGGAACTCCTTGGCATAACCGCCAATGGTGTTGATCTCGGTAACACCTTTGACGGTTCGCAGTTGCGGCTTGACGATCCAGTCCTGAATCTCACGCAAATCCATCGGAGTATAGGCGCTGCCATCCGGCTTCTTCGCACCGTCTTGCGCCTCGATGGTCCACATGTAGATCTCGCCCAGACCAGAAGCGATTGGCCCCATGCTCGGCGACAGATCACTGGGTAGATTGCTACGCGCTTCCTGTATCCGCTCATTCACCAACTGACGAGCGAAGTAGATGTCTGTGCCGTCTTCGAAAATGACGGTGACCTGCGACAACCCGTAGCGTGAGATTGAACGCGTTTCCTGTAAGTTGGGCAGCCCAGCCATTACCGATTCAATCGGAAAGGTCACGCGTTGCTCAGTTTCCAGTGGCGAGTAGCCCTTTGCCTCGGTATTGATCTGCACCTGCACGTTGGTGATGTCGGGAACCGCATCAATCGGCAACTTCTGGTAGCTGTAAACACCCAACGCCGCCATGCCGAGCACAGCCAGCAAGACTAGCCAGCGCTGGTCGATGGCGAAGCGAATTAATCGTTCGTACATGTCAATTTCCCCTAAAGCGCAGCATCACCGCGCTCTCCAGTACGGATGCGCAATGCGTCGGTCAAAGGGGCCACGGCGACGATTCCATCACCGGGAACACCTGTGTGGGCGGCCTTCTCGATGGCATGGACGATCTCATCGGCAACCTCATCGGAGCAGAACGCCAGCAGCACGAGATGCTGATGGGCGTCTGGATTCCATTCGTCTGCGATATATCCATGATCCTTGCCGTGACCACGCGGATGACCATGGGCTGGCAGGATGGTGAATCCTGGTAGATGCGGCAGTGCGTGCAGCGCTTGCTCGACGGCTTCAAGCCGGATCGGACGAAAAATAGCTGTAACTTGTTTCATAGCTCGACTCCGAATTAGTGGTCATGGCTCGCGCCGGCTTTGCCAAGCTCAGCTTTGATCAGGAAGCTGTTCTTCAGCGCGTATCGATCGCCCGCCTTCAGACCCGAGATAACCTCGACGAAGTGGCCGTCGGATTTGCCCAGCTCAAGAGGCCGAGCTTCTAGCTGGTTATCGAAGCGGCCGAACACTACCTGCCAATCGCGAACGGTCTGGATCGCTTCGACCGCTACTGCAACGGGAACGTCGTTCTCCTGGGCAATCACCTCGACCGTCACTGGCAAACCAGGCCGCCATATCCGATCTGGGTTGGCTAGCACGATGCGAGCAGTCGCCGAGCGGGTTTGCGCCCCAACCAGAGCGCTGACATAGGAAATGGAGCCCTTAGCCGTGGCGGCGAATGCGCTGGAGCTCACGACAACGTTTTGCCCTTCGGCGATTACGCCCAAGTCTTTCGCCGCGACGGTTGAGTCCACCCATACGGTCGACAAATCCGAGACGGTAAAGACTGCGGAGTCCTCTTTGAGTACTTCACCAACAGAGATGCTTTTGCTGGTTATCACGCCATCGATAGGGGCACGAATCTCGAATTCGGTGAGATTCTGGCCTTTGGCCGGGGCACCGCCCAGCGAAGCGATTTGTTGCTGGACGCGCTGCACTGCGATAGCAGCTTCCTGCATGGCAACTTGCGCCTGCAGGAAGTCCTGCTCGGCGGAAATCTTCTCTTCCCACAATTGCTTTTCACGTGCATAGGTCGTGCGGGCAAGCGCAGAGCGTTGCTGGGCGGCCATTAGCTCGCCACGCAGTTCGGCCAGCGCCTGGCTGGAGATTTTGGCCAATACCTGACCCTTGCTGACCGTATCGCCAGCACTAACCGCCACCGAGTCGACGCGCCCGGCAAGTTGCGGGGTCACCTGAACCGTGCGGTCACCGTTGTAACGAACCTCGCCGAGCACTTGCAGCGTGGAGGCGATTTTCGCTGGACCAGCAGTGGCGAGCGTGACGCCACCCTGCTCAAGCTGCGCATCCGTCATCGTCACGCGGCCCTCAACCTGCTCGTAACCGAACGAATAGCTCTTGCCACTGTGCTTGGCGCTGATGGAAACCTGGAATGAATGCGGCTCTACAACCGCGGCATCGCCACGTAGGTAGTCATTCTCTTTGCTGAAATTGATGATTTGCGCAGGTTGGCCAAGACGCAACAAGGTCACCTGTACCGTGCTTTCAGTAGGATTTAAAAGCTTACCGTCCAGGTAGGTATAGAGCCTGAACTGAGGCTCTACGCCCTCCTCAAAAATCGTCACTTCAAGTGCATAATCACCCTCGGTGAAAAGCTTGCCGCCATGCTCGCCCTTGGTGGGTTCTACAGTTTCATGGTGCTCTTTATCTGCATGCTCATCGGCCTCTTCATGCTCGTCGGCCGAAGCCTCCCCGTGGTGCTCGGGATCTGCGTGAGCCGATACATCCTCATGACTCTCATCATGGCCATGGCCTTCCTCCCCGGACTTACCAGGGCTACCACTTAGAATCAGACCCGCCACGGCTAAACCGATGACGACAACAGCCACAATCATCAGCCACTGCTTTCTGGGAGTTGTTGATGCCATTGGTAACTCCAAATTATCAAAAGTATTGAATTTGACTCATGCCCAGGCGGCGACTAAACGCGCTCAATAAACATGCAGCCGCCAGGAAAGCAGGCGAGGCTTCATGTCGCATGACGCGACCATCTAAGGCGTTATGTAGGTGTGAGAGATGCTTATTTTTTGAATTCGATGTTGAGTTGGGAGCCGTAAATCTTCTCCAAGCTCACCCAGGCCGAAATAGCTTCATCCAGGGTATTCAGGTATTGGGAGCGCATGCTTACGAGGGTGCGCTGAGCATCGAGTACATCGATAAAGGCAAACTTGCCCATCTCGAATCCACGTACTGCGCCCTCTACTGCTTGCTGCGCGGTCGGCAGCAGTGTGCCGCTGATCGAGTCGACTTCACTTCTAGCGCTTTCCCACTGCTCAAATGCCTGCTGGGCTTCCGCGCGCAGGCGGAGCTCTGCGGCATTGCGCAAATCCCGCGCTTGGTCAGCTCCTTGAGCAGCGGCCAGCACATTGCCTTGGTTGCGGTTGAACAACGGAATAGGCATCGACAAGCCGAGCAAATTGACGCGCTCGCCAAGCCCTTCGTCGTACTGGCTGCCAACGCTGACGGTGAGGTCTGGAATGCGCTGCGACTTTTCGAGTTCCAAGGAAGACTCGGCACGCTGGATTTGCGTGTTGGCCAGCCGTAGGTCCGCTGTATCTGTTATGCGTGCAAGCATCTCAGCCTGCGACGGCAGGTACGGCAGGCGCTCAAGATCACCCTCGACATGCGCGAAGTTCGGTGTCTTGGCACCCGTTATGAGCGCCAGTTGCTTGTAGGCATTGCTTTGATTGAGGCGTGCGCGATTCAGCTCCAGTTGAATTTCCGAAAGCTGCACCTGAGCACGCGAAATTTCGATTGGCGAAGCCTTGCCGGCCTTTACGCGCCCTTCGACCACCTGAAGTCCGCGACGGGCAAGGTCTAACGACTGTGTGGAAAGCTGCAGTCCTTCCTGGGCACGCAGAGCTGAGTAAAAGGCCTGGATGACCTCAGCGCGCAAGATGTTTTTCTTACGCTCCAGATCAATCGCCACCGCGTCCTGATCACGCTCAGACACATCAATACGCGCGCTACGCTTGCCTCCCAGCTCAATTGGCTGAGATACCTGAATGCTGGTAACGCGCGACTCACTGCGCGTGTCCTCAACGCTCCAGGACAACTCAGGATTCGGGATCAGCCCAGCTTGAGTACGAGCACCTTCGGCAATACCTGTATTCCATTGTGCTGCAGCGAACTCCTGGTTCTCAGTGAGCGCTTGCGCAAACGCCTCATCAATCGTTATTGACTGCCTTGTTGATTCGGCAGCAGTTGTTGGAACTGGAGCAATTAACAATGCAGCCAGTAGCCCTGAAAATACACAGAATTTACCTATTCCAACTCCATGTCCGGCCATTGTTTTTACATGCACTTAAAGTCCTCCACAGAACTAGCTCTGCTGGAATATAATGAAGGCCTTTATATTTATTAATCCCGAGGGATATCGAGGATTATCGCTTGGGAAAATAAGTAGAAAGCCAATTCCCGGCAGAATGTAGTGCTCCATGCCTATCAGCAAGGTGACTGGAAAATTACAAATACGTTATCCAGCACTTTTCCAAGTAGGCCTGTATTAGTATTGGCAGCGCTCAAGAGAGCAGGCAATTTAGCGCCCAGCAACAACTAGAAACAAACACAGTTAAATAGCGGTTGCCTCGCGGGTAGCGCCCCCGGGCAGCCCTGCCAGTCAAAAGTTGGGTGTTTTGGATAAGGACAAGTACTGCGACATGTTGTCGCTTAACCCCTTTGAGCCATGCGAAATAGGCATTACAGCTTGACCCTAAAGCCGCTTCAGGCTTTAGCCTTGGAGCAACCTGAAAAGCCGTAGGTCATATCCGTGACCGCCGATGAAAGAATTAAAACCACTCCGCAGCCATAACAAAAAAATATCTAAAAATACTGGCCGCATATTTTAAGGTGAATTTTTATGCGAATCCTTATTGTCGAGGACGAGCCCAAGACTGCCGAATACTTACACCAAGGTTTAAGCGAAAGTGGCTATGTAGTTGATAAGGCCGCCACTGGCGTGGACGGTCTCCACCTTGTTAGGCAGCACACTTACGACTTGGTAGTGCTTGATGTAAACCTGCCTGGAATTGATGGTTGGGGCGTGCTTGAGCATATACGCAGTAACAGCAGTACTCGCGTGATAATGCTGACTGCACGCGGGCGCTTAGTGGATAAAATTAAAGGCCTGGATTTGGGGGCGGATGATTATTTAGTCAAACCGTTCGAGTTCCCTGAGTTACTTGCGCGAATTCGTACGTTGCTACGGCGAAGCGAGCAAATTCCAGTACCGGAAGTGCTGCGGGTAGCCGACCTTGAGCTTGATCCGGCGAGGCACCGCGCGTTCCGTGGTGAGCAGCGCATCGACCTGACCACTAAAGAGTTTGCGTTGCTGCACCTACTGATGCGCCGCTCTGGGGAAGTGCTATCGCGCACCCAGATCATTTCGCTGGTCTGGGATATGAATTTTGACTGCGACACCAACGTCGTCGAAGTCTCCATCCGCAGACTACGCGCCAAAATTGATGACCCGTTCGATAACAAGCTGATTCACACCCTCAGGGGTGTCGGGTACGTGCTTGAGGAACGTGCATGAAGCCGACCAGTCTATCCATGCGCCTTGGCCTGTCGGTCAGCGTGATGGGGGCGGCACTGGTTGTTCTGCTAGCAGCACTCGCCTACTTCGCGCTTACCCATGAGCTGGACTCGTTGGCCAAGCAGAGTCTTGACGGCAAACTTGAGCAGATTCAGCACAATCTCGCCGAAGACATGAGCGCACATGCAATTGCCCAGCAACCTCACGAGCTGCTGGATCTGGTCATGGGGCATGACAATCTGCACCTGACGATCTACGGGAAAAAGTCAGGCACCAAATTACTCCTGAATCTGGGTGAGAAATCCAGGGAGCCCATTCTTGCCAACATACCAGCAGGCGATACCCCTATTTACCAAAGCTGGTCGGATGCTGAGGGAAACAACTTCCTGACCGCATCCAAGGTGATGCTGCTCAACGACGGCGACCACGTCAGGGTCTTACTCTCAATTGATCGATCTGCCGACGAAGCACTGCTCAGTGCCTACCTCAAGTCAACGTTGATCGCGCTCCCTCTTCTTCTGGCGCTAATTGGCATGGGCGCATGGTGGATTGTACAACGGGGCCTTTCTCCGCTCCGGCAATTTCGCCAGGTTGCATCGCTGATATCCACGCAGGATCTGACCCATCGGATTTCCGTCGACAAACTTCCACAAGAACTCAGCGCGCTGGCCCACGGCATCAACTTCATGCTGCATCGTCTTGATGGTGGCGTTCAGCAGCTATCGCAGTTCTCTGATGACCTGGCCCATGAGTTGCGCTCACCTATCACCAACCTGATGGGTAAAGCGCAGGTAACGCTCTCAAGACAGCGTCCACCTGAGGAGTACAAAGCCGTACTGGAATGCTGCACAGAAGAGCTGGAGCGCGTCACCCGAATCGTGTCCGACATGCTGTTTCTCGCTCAAGTCAGCCACCCCGCATCCCTGGTTCCCTTCGAGAAGATTGCACTGGAGGACGAGGCAAGACGCGTTGTGGATCTGTTCAGCATCTCCGCTGAAGAGAAACAGATCAGCCTGAGCATTTCCGGGGCCGGCCGAACCTTCGGTGATCGGCTGATGGTACAGCGCGCCATTTCAAACCTCTTGTCCAATGCGATTCGGCACAGCCCCATTGGCGCAAACATCTCGCTGCTGATCGAGAAGCACAGCGAAACCGTGTCGTTCTCGGTGGGAAACCCGGGGATTGGCATCCCCGCACAGCACATCCCTCATTTGTTCGAACGCTTCTACCGCGTCGATACCAGCCGCTCTCGTGCCGAAGGTGGGACAGGGCTGGGCCTGGCAATTGTTCGCTCGATCATGAGCCTGCATCAGGGCACGGTCGAGGTCAGTAGCCTGCCAGGCAGCTTCACCGTATTCCGTTTGATCTTCCCCAAAGTCCGCAATGGTTCCTCGACCTAGACCTGCAGGCGTACAGGCATAACGACCAGCCGAAGATTGGCCGCAGAGGAACCCGCCCCTATTCGGAGAGCACGGCATACAGCGACGGCTCCCCGATATGCCACCCCCCTGAACATGGATAAACAACAATGAAGAAGACCCTCTTGGCAGTCGCGGTGAGTACTGGGGTACTCAGTCTTAGCCAGCCAGCCGCAGCTGAGTTTTTCGCAGACAGCAAAGCCGGGCTGGAAGCGCGTAACTTCTATTTCAATCGCGACTTCCGCCAAGACTCAGCCAGCCAATCAAAGCAGGAAGAATGGGCCCAGGGCTTCCTGCTGCGCTACGAATCCGGGTTCACCGAAGGGACAGTCGGCGTGGGCATCGACGCCATTGGCATGCTTGGCCTCAAGCTGGACTCTAGCGCCGACCGCTCAGGCTCGGGCCTGCTCAAGCGCGATAAAGAAGCACCTCGTGCCGCGCAGGATGAATATGGTGAGATGGGCTTAACCGCGAAGCTGCGCGCCTCAAACAGCGTGCTGAAACTGGGCACGCTGCAACCCAGACTGCCAACCGTCCAAGCAAACGATTCGCGCCTGCTGCCACAGACCTTTCAAGGCGGGCACCTGAATTCGCTGGAGATTGACGGGCTTACCTTCGATGCAGGCCAGCTCAAGCAAGTAAGTCAGCGCGACTCATCCGATAGCGAAGACCTCAGCATTGCCAGCGGCGCAGCCCGCGCTATCAGCGGCGGCGGAACCCAGACGAGCGATGAATTCAACTTCGCCGGGGCGACCTACAAATGGAACAGCAACCTGGCCACCGGCTACAACTACGGCAATCTGGACGAGTTCTACAAGCAGCATATTTTCACGGTCCTGCACACCTTGCCGCTAGGTGACAAACAATCGCTGAAAACTGATCTGCGCTACGCTCGCTCCACCGACGAAGGCAACAGCAACGTCGACAACAAGGCATTCGGGGCGATGTTCACCTATGCCTTTGGCGGCCACGCACTCGGCGTTGGTTACCAGAGCATGAGCGGAGACACCGGTTACGCCTACATCAACGGCACCGATCCGTTCCTGGTCAACTATGTACAGATCGGCGACTTCGCTAACAAAGACGAAACTTCATGGCAGGCCCGCTATGACTTCAACTTTGCCAGCGTTGGCATCCCTGGCTTGACGTTCATGACCCGTTACCTGACTGGTGACAATATTGATCTAGGCGCAGGCAAAGCCGATGGTAAGGAATGGGAGCGCAATACTGACATCGCCTATGTCTTCCAGAACGGTGCGCTGAAAAACCTGGGCGTAAAATGGCGCAACGCCACGCTACGTTCGACCAATTTCGGCAACGATGTTGACGAGAACCGCCTGATCGTCAGCTACACACTTCCGCTGTTGTAATCATCAAACCTCAGCGCGGAGCTAGTAGTCGAGTGCCGCGCTGAGAACCGCCCGCGCTAATAAAGTGATACTGCTGGAAGTTCAATCCCAAACATAAAGCTCCTCCCTCCATCAGATTACAAATAAGTAATCCTGTTGCGATCCTGGCGTTAGGTTCGTCTCGTTAAGCTCAAAGTACATGCATTTTGCTTGGCACGAGCTTTGATCGCCCCCATGTTCGACCCTCTCACCATCGACCACCAACTAGCACAGATCTTCTTGACCAGCGCGCGCTGCGCCTGCTTTAGGCAGGCTGCACGCAGCCTAAACTTACATATCGTCCCGATGCGCAAAAAACTCAGGAAGCTGGAGGCAACTGTAGGTACCCCGCTATTCCTTTATAAAGGACGCGAGCTCAGCCTGAGCGCAACAGGACGTGAATTACAACAACTACTGACCCAGAAATTCGGTGACCTGCATCCAGAGGACGTCAGTGTCCAGCGAGCTCTGGTACGTCTTGCGGTGCCGACGTCACTGCTCACCGACCTGCTGGCCCGTGATTTGATCTCCTGGCTGCGTAATGACGCGGCCGTGAGACTAGAAATCATCCCACAGGAGGGCGAGCCCGAGAGGCTGGCAGAGGTCATGATTTGGATCACCGATCCCGGCACGGCAAGACCGACTCCAAGCTTTGCAATGACTAAACCATTGATGCTTGCACGAATTCCCTATCGTGCCCATATGGCCAAACGTTATGCAGGTAAACGCCTACCGAGCTCTGTAGCCGACCTCAAAGATTTCATGCTGGTACAGCTCGCGGGAAACGCAACGGTTGACAGTTTCGAACCATGGAATCAGCTGATCCGTCAGCGCCGAAGTGCGGTCATTCAAGTGCATTCACAAGAGTGGGTCGTTGACTTGCTGCGTAACTCCTCCTGCATTGGCCTGCTACCTGGCTACATCTCCCATGTAGACCGTAACCTGCTGCCCCTTGACGAGTTATTCGAGACTGCCTTGGAACGGGTGGTCTGGATTTCAACGTCCCCGCTGGCAGCAGAGCGATCAGAAGTGCAGACACTGGTGTCGCTCATCTACAAAGCCTTTGAAGATCGCCACAACTGGTTCACTCAGTAGCCCTGAGTGTGGAGGCCGGGAGATTTAATACGCTCTGCTGGCTAACGTTGATACCTTGGGCCGGAAAAATATGAACACACTGCTGCTAGTGTTCCGCATCAAGATGTCTGCCACTCCAAGTGGGCGAGGTATGAGGTGGTCCGGGGCTACTATCCATCAGTGGATGCAGGTCGAATTGGGCTGTTTGAAGCTGCGTGAGAGCGGGGTCTATGCTCGTTCTGGGCATGGTGTTCGTCAGAAACACCGCTGCTATTTGTATTGCGCCTGTTGATCAGCTGGAAAGCACGCAGTGTACGCTTTATAGTAATCATACCTGTCAGGAAATATCTGTATTTCTTCTGACCTTTTGAGGCTCTTATGTCCGTCGCAGAAGCTATTTCGAATCGAATCAAGCACATGCAAAAGGGTAGACCCTTTGCCGGCGCAGTGTTCGCGCAGGTCGGCTCCCGTGCGTCGGTTGATAAAGCACTCTCGCGGCTGGTGCATGCGGGCTCTCTGGAGCGCGTCACTCGCGGCGTCTACATGCGTCCAAAGCTGAGCAAGTACACTGGCAAGGTTCGCCCGAGCCCGTTGGCCGTGATGGAAGTCATCACCAAGGCGAACGGCGAGACGATCCAGATGCACGGTGCAGAGGCCGTTCGCAGGCTGGGCCTCAGCACGCAAATGCAGGTGCTTCCGACCTATTACACCAGCGGTTCGAGTCGCGAAATCAAGGTTGGTAATGCGGTGGTACGCCTCAAACACGTCTCCAGTAATCGCTTGCAGCATGCCGGCACAAAGGTCGGGATGGCGCTCATCGCTCTGTATTACATCGGCAAAGAGGGACTATCCGCCCAGGTGGTTTCCAAGATCACCAGTGCGCTCAGCAGTGAAGAACTGAACAAGCTCCGGGCCTGCAAGATGCCGGAATGGATGCGGTCGGCATTGAGCCTTGCCGCTAAGGAAACAGAGTGCCTGAGTCCTACTTCGACATACCCGTAACTGAGCAAGGCGAACTACTAGGGGTTGCCGCAACGGAGACCGGGCGCTCGCCCAGTGTGATCGAGAAGGACATCTGGCTGTCTCTCGTACTCCAGCACCTCTTTGCAACGCCAAACCGCAAGGCGATGGCGTTCAAAGGGGGCACCTCGTTATCGAAGGTTTACTCGGTGATCAAGCGTTTCTCTGAGGATGTAGACGTGACCATCGACTATCGGCAACTGGGTTGCGAACTCCCATTATCTGAACTCAGCAAGCTGTCCGGTCGGCAGCGTACGCAGATTGGCGACGCCCTCAAGGTCGAGGTATCGCGTTATACCCATGAGGTGGTACAGCCGCATCTTAAATCCGAGCTAGCCAAGCTGGCCTGCGGTGCCGAGTGCGAAGTTAGTATCAGCGAGAATGGGGAGGAACTGCACGTTTACTACCCGTCACGGGTTGCAGACCGGGGCGGCTACATGCGTGATTACGTGCTGGTGGAGTTCGGTGGTCGCAATATTATCGACCCTAACGCAGTTCACACCATCCAGCCCGACGTTGCTGAGTTGTTTCAGGGCGTGGCATTTCCACGGGCCGAGGGAGTTGTAGTATTGGCACCGGAGCGTACTTTCTGGGAAAAGGTGACGTTAATCCATGCCCAGTGCAACAAGCAAATCACAGAAGGCCGTGAGCGGATTTCCCGTCATTGGTATGACCTTGCCATGCTGGCGCAGCATGGGATCGGCAAGCGGGCCATGAACGATCTTGAACTGTTGGCGAATGTGATCGACCTCAAGAACGTGTTCTACAGGAGCGCGACGACGCACTATGAGCGCTGCTTGGCTGGCGAACTGAATCTGCTGCCTGACGGCGACAATCGGGTTCTGTTAGAAAAGGATTACCTCAACATGCAAGAGGCCGGCATGCTCAACGGGCATGTATATCCCATGACGCAAATCCTCGATGAGCTATCGGCGCTCCAAAAGCAGATCAATCAACGTGGATCTCTCTAGCCCTTACGGACACACAAAGGAGATTAGGCTGTCAGTCACAAGCGGATCGAAGTGATCAAGGCGGTTGATTTTGGTCGCTCGTTCTCCATTCAGTACACTGTCCCTCGGGGCCGTAGGACTCGTTGACGGGAAACCGTCTCCCCCCAGCGGAAAATTAGGAGAGTTGCTGTGACCATGGTTCATGAGCGCACCCGTAGCGTGGTGCAGACAAGAGACTTCTTGCGCGACTTATCTAGGGATTCATCCCTGCCTGAATCCATACGCCTCCAGGCTGAACGCCTTCTACGACATTACCCGGAAGCAGCTGATATCTGGCTAGCTGGCAAGCTTGAAGAGCGGCGGAGAGAGGAATTGTCCTTGTTGGCGGACAAGTATGAGCCTCTACATCCGGCATTGGGCTGCTGGTTAGCAGCTGAGCCGCTGTTCTGTGATGAAAGCTCAACCACGAAATAGATTGATTTCTACCTCCAGCAGTAGGCTCTGCCGGCTCCAATTCTTTACTTTTTTCAATGCGACTTTGAGGCACCTGCGTTCATTTTCTGAGCTGCCGCCGGCAAGCCTTCGAGTTTCTGCCTCGAACTGGGATAAGCGTCCGGCTAACAATTCCGGATTGGCCCCGCGCTTCCGCCTTGTTAAATCCGTGTGTTCATAAAAAATGCTGTATCAATTTCACCAGCAGGGTGTCCAGACTTTTTGGGTTCAAGGTGTCAGGTTAGGCCAGCACAGTGTTCAAGTTGGTGCAGTCCCTACACCTGAGTAGTCCACAAGCAGTTAATTCACCAAAAAGTCATCTCGCTGAAACAAACAAAAACTCCCGCTCCTGCATTGAAACCCTCGCGCTGTAAGGCTTCCACTCGATCCCTAATCATCGAAATAAAATTGTCATCAAAAGTATGTGTAAGTGTAATGCATCCACCCGAGCCTGCCCCTCGTCTACCACACATGTTTTCGACGAGGATAATTACATGCTCATTGCTACCCCCAACTCTCAATGGCTTAACCGAATCACGTGCGGGCTCCTGCTGAGCGCTGGAGGACTCGGTCTCAGTCAACCAGCGGCAGCTGATTTTTTGGCAGATAGCAAAGCTGGTCTGGAAGCGCGCAACTTCTATTTCAATCGTGATTTCCGCCAAGACTCAGCAAGCCAGTCAAAACAGGAAGAATGGGCCCAGGGCTTTCTGCTGCGTTACGAATCCGGGTTCACCGAAGGGACCGTCGGTGTTGGCATCGACGCTATCGGCATGCTGGGTCTCAAGCTGGACTCCAGCGCCGACCGCTCAGGCACGGGCCTGCTCAAGCGCGATAAAGAAGCACCTCGTGCCGCGCAGGATGAATATGGTGAGATGGGCTTAACCGCGAAGCTGCGCGCCTCAAACAGCGTGCTGAAACTGGGCACGCTGCAACCTAGACTGCCAACCGTCCAAGCAAACGATTCGCGCCTGCTGCCACAGACCTTTCAAGGCGGGCACCTGAATTCGCTGGAGATTGACGGGCTTACCTTCGATGCAGGCCAGCTCAAGCAAGTAAGTCAGCGCGACTCATCCGATAGCGAAGACCTCAGCATTACCAGCGGCGCAGCCCGCGCTATCAGCGGCGGCGGAACCCAGACGAGCGATGAATTCAACTTCGCCGGGGCGACCTACAAATGGAACAGCAACCTGGCTACCGGCTACAACTACGGCAATCTGGATGACTTCTATAAGCAGCATATTTTCACGGTCCTGCACACCTTGCCGTTGGGTGATAAACAGTCGCTGAAAACTGATCTGCGCTACGCCCGCTCTACCGACGAAGGTAACAGCAACGTCGACAACAAGGCATTCGGAGCAATGTTTACCTACGCCTTTGGTGGCCACGCCCTCGGCGTTGGCTACCAGAGCATGAGCGGAGACACCGGTTACGCCTACATCAACGGCACCGATCCGTTCCTGGTCAACTATGTACAGATCGGCGACTTCGCTAACAAAGACGAAACCTCATGGCAGGCCCGCTATGACTTCAACTTTGCCAGCGTTGGCATCCCTGGCTTGACGTTCATGACCCGTTACCTGACTGGTGACAATATTGATCTAGGCGCAGGCAAAGCCGATGGTAAGGAGTGGGAGCGCAACACTGACATCGCCTATGTCTTCCAGGACGGCGTACTGAAAAACCTGGGCGTGAAATGGCGCAACGCCACACTACGTTCAACCAACTTCGGCAACGACGTTGATGAGAACCGCCTGATCGTCAGCTACACACTTCCACTGTTGTAATCACGTTCATTGAGGAGACGCAGGACGCGCTTGGATCAAGGAAGATCCAACATCGCGAGCCTCACCCACACTGTGCTGCACTGCAGAGCTTGATATGCAAGTGTTAGTTAACTGAAAGAAAAACGCTTGACCTTGCCGCCGTGGAAAGGTTGAAGATATGTCCAAGCCCAAGCAGAACCCGCCCGCCCGATGCTGGCTGGCACTACCAGTGCTCTAAATCGCCACAGTGACCAGACAATCCAGTTTATTGATCAAGTGTTCCATGGCACGTTTTATCGCTGTGTTGAGCAAAAGAGCTCTGCTAATGTTTATTCAGACACGCTAACGGCAACCGCTATGTATCGGTTTTTCTCGGTCCTGGTTTTGGTACTCAGCCTGATGCTGCCAGCTTTTGGCAGCATGCCGGCAGCTGAACCTTGCCCGATGCAAAGTGCCATGGCCGATATGGATCATGCCGGCAGTGAGGCTCCTTGCTGTGAGGACATGAGCGACACATCCAGCTCAGGCAGCATATCCCCCTGCAAGTCCGGTCAGGAATGCAATACCAGCGTTTTTCTCCAATCGATGGCGATTAAACCCTTCGCTCCGTTGCGTGCCCTCCCGGAAACAGCGCTGATACAGCCCCTCCTTCAACGAGAACCTGCCGGTCTTTGGCGTCCACCCCGCGTCTCTTGATGCTCTGATCTGAAATGCGCTCCGCTTAAAGAGCGCTCTGTATGTGGCCTGCATTTGGCTGCATCGATCAATGTCATTGGAGACGAAAGCATGTCTGCTTTCCTAATCACACGCCGTGGCTGCTTAGGCGTGCTGGCTGCTGTGCTGTGGGTGAGTTGTTTTCTCAACGCGCAGGCGGAGCCCCTCACGTTTGCCCGCGCTCAAACCCTGGCCGAACGTACGGCACCTGAGAATATTGCCCGGCAAGCCCAAGTCGAGTCGGCACAACAGGCTGTGCTGCCGTCGGATGCCCTGCCTGATCCCAAGTTGATCCTGGGCGTGGATAACTTGCCGATTGAAGGCCCGGATCGCTACTCGCTTAATCGCGACTTTATGACCATGCGCCGCATTGGCGTTATGCAGGAAGTGCCTAACAGCCATAAGCGCCAGGCTCGCCGGCAACTGGCTGAGGCCACGGTGACTCGTGCCGAAGCAGAGCAACACGCGATGGCCTTGGAGACCAAGCGGCAGACGGCGTTGAGCTGGCTCGATGTCTATTACGCCGAGCGCCGCGTTGAGCTTTTCTCTCAGTTGGATGAGCAGATCACCCTGCTGCGCTCAGCTGTTCAGGCCTTGATTGCTGGCAGTTCCGCGCGATCCAGTGAGCTTCTTCAGGCCGATCAGGAAGCATTAACGCTTGAGGACCGGCGTGATGAGTTGGACCGTGATGTTGCGATTGCACGGGCCACGTTACGTCGCTGGGTCGGCACTGAGGCTAATCAGCCACTGGCCGGGACTCCACCTGCGCTTAGCTTGGAAGTACCGCACCTGCCGCATCGTCTGGGGGAACATCCAGATCTGCGGGCTGCGGCCGCCCGTGTGGGCGAAGCTAATGCTGAACTGGCCGAGGCAGTTTCCGAGAAGAAACCCGACTGGGGTGTGGAGTTCGCCTACAACAACCGTGATAACCAGTTCGGCGACATGGTGATGTTGCAGTTCACCTTTGACCTGCCCATGTTCGTCGGCACCCGCCAGGGACCCAAGATCAACGCCAAGCAACACAGCGTGGCCCAGGTGGAGGCCGAGCAGGAAGTGCTGTTGCGCACTCACCAAGCCGAACTGGAAAGCGGCCTCGCCGAGTTGGCGCAACTGCGCAAGACGTTGATCCGTACCGAACAACACCTTATCCCTTTATCGAACAAGCGCGTGGATCTAGAGCTTGCCGCCTACAAGGCGGGAAACAGCCAATTGGCGGCTGTGATCAATGCCCGTCGTGACCTGATCGAGGCGCAACTACGCAAAATCGACCAACAGCGCCAGCTCAGCCAGCTCTCCGCCAGTCTGTATTACGCCTACGTGGAGGGCCTGAAATGAAAGCGTCCGCTCTGAAGTATTGCCTATTAGGCATAGCCATTGCGGCGGCTGGAACCGCTGGTGGTTTCTGGCTTGGCCAGCAAAGCTCATCCCATAATCAGATGCCAGCAGCGGAGTCGGAGGATCGCCAGGTGCTCTACTGGTACGACCCAATGGTACCGACTCAGCGTTTCGAGCAGCCAGGCAAGTCTCCCTTTATGGACATGGAACTGGTGCCCAAGTATGCCGGCGCTGAGCAGGATACGACCGCTCTCAGCGTGCCAGCGCAAGCAATTCAGAACCTGGGGATGCGAACTTCGGCGGTTGTACGGGCAGTACTACCATCCGGTATCGATGCGGTAGGTTCACTGGCCTACAACCAGCGCGAAGTCGCTACTTTGCAGGCGCGCTCTGCCGGCTTTGTCGAGCGGGTATATGGCCGCGCACCCGGTGATGTAATGCCTGCAGGAACGCCGCTGGCAGACCTACTGATCCCCGAGTGGTCGGCTGCCCAGTTGGAGTTCATCGCGGTATTGCAGAGCGGTGATGCTCGGCTGGTCGACGCTACGCGTGAACGCCTGCGCCTGCTGGGGATGCCCAAAGGGTTGGTCGATCACGTGCAACGTAACCGTAAACCGAAGGCATTGCAGACCGTGGTCACCCCCATTGGCGGTGAGCTGCTGTCCCTAGAGGTACGCGCTGGTATGGCGGTTTCGGCAGGCCAAGACCTGGCTCGCCTCAATGGGCTGTCGAGCATCTGGCTCGATGCGGCCATCCCGGAGTCCCAGGCCGCAGCGGTTCAGCTTGGCGCGCAGATCAGTGCAAGCCTGACGGCTTTTCCAGGCCAAACCCTGAAAGGCCGGGTGATTGCACTATTGCCAAGTGCCGACGTGCAGACTCGCACGCTGACGGTGCGCAGTGAGTTGCCCAATCCAGACGGCAAGTTACGCCCCGGTATGTTTGTATCGGTGCGGCTCAATAGCGCAGACGAGCAGCCGGTGCTGCTTATTCCTAGCGAGGCGGTGATTCGCACCGGTAAACGCGCTCTGGTCATGCTAGCTGAAGGTGAAGGACGATACCGTCCTCATGAGATCCAGGTCGGGCGGGAGGCCGATGGCCGCTTCGAAGTGCTTGCGGGCCTCTCTGAGGGGCAGGCGGTGGTTACTTCAGGGCAGTTCCTGATTGATTCGGAAGCCAGTTTACAGGGCGTGATGGCACAGGTAGGCGACCCTGTGCCCGTGCAGGCCCCACTGCATGAGGCCCAGGGTGTGATCCGCGAACTTGATGATCAAACGGTCACGCTTGAGCACGGCCCTTTCGAGAGCCTCGGTATGCCAGGCATGACCATGGTTTTTGATTTGGCCAAGCCAGAAGTCGCGGTTGGATTGAAGATAGGCGACTCCGTACGCATTGGTGTACGACAAAGCGATGCCGGATTATTCGTTGAGCAGCTCAATAAACAAGGAGCGAGCCAATGATCGCGCGCTTGATCCATTGGTCAATTGGCAACCGCATTCTGGTCTTGTTGGCGACCCTGTTTATCACTGCCTGGGGCATCTGGTCTTTACGTAGCACGCCACTAGATGCCTTACCGGACCTCTCCGACACTCAGGTGATCATCCGCACCAGCTTCCCAGGCCAGGCCCCTCAGATCATCGAGAACCAGGTGACCTACCCGCTGGCTAGCACCATGCTTTCTGTGCCTGGTGCGAAGACCGTACGTGGTTACTCGTTCTTCGGCGACTCGTTTGTCTACGTGTTATTCGAGGACGGTACCGATCTCTACTGGGCACGTTCCCGCGTGCTGGAGTACCTCAACCAGGCGCAGGATCGTCTGCCGGATGGGGTCACCACCACCCTGGGTCCCGACGCCACGGGCGTGGGCTGGATCTACCAATATGCCTTGGTGGATCGCAGCGGCAAGCATGACCTCTCGCAGTTGCGCTCAATCCAGGACTGGTTTCTTAAGTACGAGCTGAAAAGCCTACCTAACGTAGCCGAGGTCGCGACGTTAGGCGGCATGGTCAAGCAGTATCAGGTCGTGCTCGATCCGCAGAGAATGGTTGCCTACGGTGTGACTCAGCGGGAGATAGAGGTGGCGTTACAGGGGGCGAACCAGGAAACCGGGGGGGCCGTCCTTGAGTTAGCCGAGCGTGAATACATGGTGCGTGCCTCTGGCTATCTGGAAAGCCTGGAGGACTTTCGCAATGTACCGTTGCGCACGTCACCGACCGGCATACCGATTTTGCTTGGCCAGGTAGCAAGCATTCAGCTTGGCCCGGAGATGCGCCGTGGCATAGCCGAGCTAGATGGTGAAGGCGAAGTGGTCGGTGGTGTGGTGATCATGCGCTCGGACAAGAACGCTCGCGAAGTGATCAGCGCTGTAAAAGAGAAGCTGGACAGCTTGCGCGCAAGCCTACCCGCGGGCGTCGAGTTGGTGACGACCTATGACCGCTCCCAGTTAATTGACCGGGCTATCGACAACCTCAGTTTCAAGCTGCTGGAAGAGTTTGTCGTCGTCGCCCTGGTATGCCTGATCTTTCTCTGGCACCTGCGCTCCTCGCTGGTGGCGATCATTACACTGCCGCTCGGCATCCTTATGGCTTTTATCGTCATGCGTCATCAGGGCATCAACGCCAACATCATGTCCTTAGGCGGCATCGCCATCGCCATTGGTGCCATGGTCGATGCGGCCGTGGTGATGATTGAGAACGCCCACAAGCACATCGAAACGTGGAAAGAGCAGCATCCGAACGAGCGCTTACAAGGTGACGCGCATTGGCAGGTGATCGGTAAGGCGGCTGCCGAGGTCGGTCCTGCACTGTTCTTCAGCCTGCTGATCATTACCCTGTCGTTTCTCCCGGTGTTTACCCTCGAAGCCCAGGAGGGCCGGCTGTTTGGTCCACTGGCCTTTACCAAAACCTATGCCATGGCTGCTGCTGCCGGGCTGTCAGTCACTCTGGTACCGGTGTTAATGGGCTACTGGATACGCGGACATATACCCAATGAGCAGCAGAACCCACTGAATCGCTGGCTGATTGCGGCCTATCGACCGGTACTTGAAGCGGTGCTGGCGTGGCCGAAGACCACCCTGGCATTGGCATTACTGGTGTTCCTCTCCAGTCTCTGGCCGCTAAGTCGGCTTGGCGGTGAGTTTCTGCCACCGATGGACGAAGGTGACCTGCTCTACATGCCCTCGGCATTGCCCGGCCTTCCAGCGAGTAAAGCAACCGAGTTGCTGCAACAGACTAACCGCATGATTCTCAGTGTGCCGGAGGTGGCGCAGGTGTTCGGCAAAGCAGGCCGAGCAGAAACCGCCACCGACCCCGCGCCACTAGAGATGTTCGAGACCACGGTGCAGTTCAAACCACGCGATCAATGGCGTGATGGCATGACACCGGAAAAACTGATTGATGAGCTTGATCAGGTGGTACAAGTCCCTGGGCTGTCGAACATCTGGGTACCACCGATCCGCAACCGCATCGATATGCTCGCCACCGGCATCAAGAGCCCTATCGGAGTGAAGGTCGCCGGCACTTCGTTGGTCGATATTGAGCGAGTCACTCGTGAGATCGAAGTGGTAGCCAAACAGGTGCTAGGGGTGAGCTCGGCGCTGGCTGAACGACTGACTGGCGGGCGTTACGTGGATATAAAAATCAATCGCCTGGCCGCAGCGCGTTATGGATTGAATGTCGATGAAATCCAGGCAGTGGTGTCAGGGGCTATTGGGGGCAGCAACATCGGTGAAACCGTAGAAGGGTTGGCGCGCTATCCGATCAATTTGCGCTACCCCCGAGAGTGGCGAGACAACCCCGAGGCGCTGCAACGGTTGCCCATCCTTACGGCAGCAGGCCAGCAGATCACACTCGGTTCTGTGGCCGACATAAGCCTGAGTGAAGGACCGCCGATGCTGCGCAGCGAAAACGGGCGTATTTCCGGATGGGTTTATGTCGATGTTCGCGACCGTGACCTGGCGTCAACCGTACGTGAGCTGCAGCAGCGGGTGGCCGAGTCTGTGAAGCCAGATGCGGGCATGACCATTTCCTACTCGGGGCAGTTCGAGTTTCTGCAACGCGCCAATGCGCGCCTGACCTGGGTGGTTCCGGCGACACTGCTGATTATCTTCGTGTTGCTCTATCTAACCTTCAACCGCTTGAGCGAGGCCCTGCTGATCATGGCCACCTTACCGTTCGCCCTGACCGGCGGTGTTTGGCTGCTCTACTGGCTGGGTTTCAACCTTTCGGTGGCCACTGGCGTCGGCTTTATTGCGCTGGCAGGGGTGTCGGCAGAGTTCGGGGTGATCATGCTGATCTATCTGCAGAACGCCTGGCATTCCCGAGTTGAAGCGGGGCGCACAGATAGTCCTGCTTTGCTTGAGTCCATTCGAGAGGGTGCGGTGTTACGCGTACGACCGAAGGTGATGACGGTAGCGGTGATTATTGCCGGCCTATTGCCCATCCTCTGGGGCGAGGGGGCGGGATCCGAAGTAATGAAGCGGATCGCCGCCCCAATGGTAGGCGGGATGATCACCGCACCGTTGTTGTCGATGCTGGTGTTGCCGGCGGCCTACTGGTTGATGCGGCGTAAAGGGGGAGGAGCATGATGTAGCAGGTCTGGGGATGACTCGGGGTAACTGGAGAGGAAGTCTGAGTTGCCCCTGTCATTTAATATTTTTGAGCTACTAAAAGCCCCCAATACTGCAATTACGAAGATGTAATTTTCGCTTCACTTTGATGACAGGTGCATGCGTTTATATTTTCACTACAACCTAAGTAGAGGAATTAAACGTGAACATTCTTAAAGCTGTCTTAGCGGTATCTATTCTTTCTGCATCGTCCTTGGTTATGGCCGAAGGCGGCGGTGACCGCGTCTATGGTCGAATGATTCAGGATAATGAAAGAGCGATGCAGGAATACGCTGCTGCTCGTGGCAAGACTCCGCCAGAGGTGACTCACTATCGCTACGGCATGAAGCTGGACATCGCGAAGGTTGTACATACGAGCCCTACAGGCTCTGGTTGTGAGGTAATGCCGGCTCAGATGACCTATGAGGACTCCAGCGGCGATTTGCAGACTGTTGAATATCGGGCAATGGGTACAGCCTGCTGGAATCAAAACTGAGCTACATAGGAGCTTACAGGTCACTGACTTAAAAGTAATTTTCAAGTCACCCTGACGTTATTTGGCGTGTGGAAGTATGGCGTGAGCGCGCACGGGCGATGCCTGGCGCGCTACGGCAACTACTACAAGAAATCTCACCGAGATAAAACTGCCAGATAATTCAGGAGTGTCACATGAATAACCCCCTTTTTTGCTTATCGCTGATAGCTCTGAGTATCGGCACCGGACAGGCTGCAATTACCGCCGAAGAAAAGGCCGAAGGCTTCGTCGAGGGCAGCAGCCTCACTATTCTGAATCGCAACCTCTATTTCAATCGCGACTTTCGTAAGGGGCAGTCGAGCGGCACAGGTAATGGTTACTCGGAAGAGTGGGCACATGGAATCATCGGGCAGTTTGAGTCTGGATTCACCGAGGGTACCGTTGGCTTTGGTATCGACGCGTTTGCGATGCTGGGCCTGAAACTCGACTCTGGTGATGGGCGATCCGGCGCAGGTGGCTCCGTTGATGTGATGCCTTACAACAGTGCAGGGCAACCCGAGGATGACTACTCCAAGGTGGGAGGTGCGGTTAAAGCCAGGTTCATGGATACAGTTATCAAAGCTGGCGATGTTTTCCCTGTCAGCCCCGTCGTTCAATATGGCGACTCGCGACTCCTGCCCGAAAGCTTCCGCGGTATCACCGTGGCCAACAACAGTATTGAAGGCTTGGCCCTGCAAGGTGGCCGCCTGCATTCAATGAGCGAGCCCAACTCAAGCAGCATGCGCGATGGCTTCGCAACGTTCTATGCGGGCTCCGTCGACGCCCCCTGGATTGCCTATTTTGGTGGTGATTACTCGGTCAACGACAACGTCGGCATCAGCTTCTATACCAGCCGTCTCAAAGATGCTTGGAACCAGTACTACACTGGTACCACGTTGAGCTATCCGCTCTCCGACGATGTTGCCTTGATCGGTGGACTTAATTACTACAAAGCTGTCGATGAGGGAAAACAGCATCTGGGCAGCTTCGATAACAACATCTGGAGCGGTAAGGCTGGAGTGCAATTTGGTGCCCATACCGTCATGGTTGGCATTCAGCGCAATAACGGCGATGACGATTTCGATTACCTGCGTCAATCCGACTCGATCTACCTGGATAATTCCATCCAGTACAGCGACTTCAACTCGCCCAAGGAAAAGTCCTGGCAGGTGCGCTATGACTTGGACATGGAGCCTTTTGGTGTGCCCGGCCTGAGCTTCATGACCCGCTACGCGCAGGGCTGGGATGCTGACTACACCAACGCCAACGAGGTTTACATGCGGCGCGACGATGATGGTGATCCGCTGACCGATCAGAAACGGTGGGAGCGCGACATCGAAGCCAAGTACGTCGTGCAAGCCGGATCACTGAAAGACATGTCCTTCCGCATTCGCCAGGCAACGACCCGAGCAACCGAATTTGAGTCAGATTTGGATGAGGTTCGTCTCATCGTCGAGTACCCACTCGAAGTGCTTTAAAGCGTCATCGGCGAGTGCCCTGCGGTGCTGTCCCCTGTAGTGCTCCTTTGGTTTGGAGACAGCCTTCGGCACCCTCGGGTGCCTTTTTGCATATGGATCTATGCGGCCAGTTGTGTTGCTAGTCGTAAAGGGCTGTATTGAGGGGGAAAGAGGGCGCAGGAGTGAGAAATCGTGATCCCGAGCACTCACCATTTAAATGGAAAGTCTGAGTGCTCGGTTCTAGCTGGGAATATTACTGCGCGGGGTAGTCGGCAATAACTTGGTCAGTACCCGCCTTGGTCAACCCGATAACCTGATAGGCATGCTGCGTACCACCAACTTCCATACCAGGTGAGCCTGCCGGCATGCCGGGAACGGCGATACCAGCCAGATCATCACGTTTGGAGAGTTCGATGATTTGCGCTGCTGGTACGTGACCTTCGACGAATTTGCCGTCGATCACGGCGGTGTGGCAGGACGCCAGTCGTGGTGCAACACCGAGTCGTTGCTTCACCGAGGTCATATCGCGCTCGACATGGTCGATGACGTTGAAGCCGTTCGCTTCCAAGTGCGAGATCCACTTCTTGCAGCAACCACAATTTGCATCACGGTGCACGTCGATTGTCAGGGCATCAGCTGATTGAACTGCAGAGCTCATAAACAAGGCGGCCAGCATCGCCGCCCGTGCTCCTTTACATTTAGCTGTCATGAAGGTGCTCTTTGCCATCGGCATGAGTGTGAGTGTTGGGCGCGGCGGCCGGGGTCTGCTCCTTTTGAGCTGGCTCTGTTTCGTGGTGACCAGCGCCACCTTCCGCCGTTTGGCCATCCGTCGCATGGTGGTCTGCGCCGCTGCCTGATGGGGTCATATCTGCTGCGTGATGATCTGCACTGCTCGACGAATCACCGTGATGATCGGCACCTGCGTTCGCCTTTGAACTATCCGAAGCATGATGATCTGTCGCTGCCTCAGGCTCGGCGTGGTGATCCGCCTTGGCGCTTCCATGTTGACCTTCGTGGTTATGCATTTGGGTCTCACCGCCGCCATGATCGTGACCGCCGCTCGATGCAACTAGGGCTTGATACTGCCCGGCATCCATTTTCGGCAGTTGATCTAGGAGCGCGACCATGCCCCAGATGTACTGATCACCCATGCTTTTGCCCCATGCCGGCATGCCTGTGGCCTTGATACCGTGCTTGATCACCCAAAATGCAGCAGCTGGATTGCCATCGATACCAACTTTGGTCAGGTTCGGCGGAGCGGGATACAGCGATTGGCTAAGTTCTGTTTCAGCAACACCCGGTGCCAAATGACATCCGATGCACATAGAGTTGTAGTTACCAGCCCCGGCTTTGATAAGCGCGTCATCATTGAGGTTGGGTACTTCTATATCTTTGGAGCGCACTTCGATAGAGCGATCTCTGGCCATTGTCAGGAAAGCATATACTGCCGGGAAGTGAGGGTCATCGGCACCCACGTTGACCAAGCCCAAGTAGGCACCGCCAACTAATGCAGCGCTTCCGACGACACCCGCCGCCACTAAGGTTTTAATTGTTCTTTTCATGTCAGGCTCTCAAAACCACATCCGAATACCGGCAACTAAGCGTGCCTCCTCAACATCCTCACCCTCATCTCGCACCAGGTCGGCCGTGTTGCCGAAGGAGCGACTCCAGGAAACGCCGATGTAGGGTGCGAACTGGCGAATGATCTCGTAACGCAGCCGTAGACCGACCTCGGCATTGGCCAGGCCGGAGCCGATACCTCGTTCGGGATCGTTCTTGCCGTAGAAATTCACTTCAGCGGTCGGCTGAAGGATTAGGCGATTGGTCAGCAGGATGTCGTACTCGCCCTCTAAGCGCGCAGCCGTCTGGCCGTTCTCGCCGACAAAGGCAGTGGCCTCCGCCTCGAAGGCATACAGCGCCATACCCTGGATGCCGAATGCGGCCCAAGTCTGTGGCGACTCTGGCTTGAAGTCTTGGCGAACACCCGCGACCACATCCCACCAAGGACCAATCGAGCGCCCGTACAAGGCCTGCAATTCAGCATCCTCAGTGACGCCATTGGTGCGTTCACCTTCGGAGCGAAGCCAGAGACGATTGATGTCTCCTCCAATCCAGCCGGACGCATCCCAAGCCAAGGTGCTGCCTTCATCGGCATCCTGGTATTCGAGTTGGTCGAGCAGGAAGAAGCTGTTGATGGCGCTGTCGTGAACCTTGTGGCCTGGCAACGGCGGGAACGCTGCTTCACGATCCGCATCTGTCAGCACCGGGATTGGCGTGCGACTGGTGGCTCTCGGCGCTTCAGCGGAACCATGGTTCATCTTTGAATGATCCATACCCCCCATCTGCCCCTGCATAGCGCCGTGACCCATCTTGCTGTGGTCCATAGTCGGAGCCTTTTCTTGGCTCTGGCTATGGCCCATCTGGCTATGATCCATGCCCTTCATCGGCTCTTTGGCAGAACCGTGGTTCATCTTGCTATGGTCCATCGGCATGGAACCGTGGCCCATTGCCGAATGATCCATTTCTTCCGCAGCGATGGTGAGTCCGCTGCCAAGCATGCTCAGCGACACTGCCAGTGCTGTTAGGGACGGACGTAAAAACCTAGTGGTCATGGTTCGAACCTGCTTCGGCTTCGTTGCCGCCATGCTTATCCATCATGCTTTCGTGGTCCATGCCGCCATGGTTCATGTCCCCGTGATCCATCTGCTGACTAGCAGACTTTTCCTTCGCTTGTGCGGCCTTCGTGTCAGGTACCGATTTGGGAGCCTGTGTCTCAGTAGCATGTTGTTTGTGCTCACTGTGATCTTCACCGGCCAACAACACCGGAGCATGCAGGACAGCCAAAAGGCTCAACACAGTAACGCTGCCGGCCAGGGCCTTTCGCTTCATAAAAGTGCTCATCAGATATCTCCTTTACTCATCCACACGAACTTCACGGAACATGCCCATTTCCATGTGGAGTAGTAGGTGGCAGTGGTAGGCCCAGCGACCCAATGCATCGGCAGTCACTCGATAGCTGCGTTTGGAACCTGGTGGCATGTCGATGGTGTGTTTGCGAACCATGAAGTTGCCGTTCGCATCCTCCAGATCACTCCACATGCCGTGAAGATGGATGGGATGAGTCATCATGGTGTCGTTGACCAGCGTGATGCGGACACGCTCGCCGTACTTGAGACGCAGAGGCTCGGCATCAGAGAACTTGATGCCGTCGAAGGACCAGGAAAACTTTTCCATATGCCCGGTGAGGTGTAGCTCGATGGTTCGGCTGGGTTCGCGGCCATCCGGATCAGGGAAGGTGCTTTTCAAGTCGGAATAGGTCAGTACACGACGACCATTAGCGCGCAGGCCGATACCTGGATCGTCCAGTTTATGGGTCGGGGTCATGGTTTGCATGTCGACCAGGGGATTATTGGTTTCAGAGGCCGGATGCGATTGCATCGCTGCGTCCATACCTGCCATACCCGAATGGTCCATGCCGGCCATTTTGCTGTGGTCCATACCGGCCATATCACCTTGCATTCCGCCAGCGTCCATCCCGGCCATCTTGCTGTGATCCATGCCGCTCATGCCGCCTTGCATGCTGCCATGGTCCATGCCCGCCATGCTGCCGTGATCCATACCCATGTCGCCCATGGCGATCAGGGGGCGAGGATCGGTTTCGGGTACTGGAGCGCTCAACCCTTCACGTGTAGCCAGAGTGCCGCGGGCATAGCCGGTACGATCCATGGACTGTGCAAAAATCGTGTAAGCCTCTTGGTCAGCGAGCTCGACAATCACGTCATAAGTCTCGGCCACGGCGATACGGAGCTCATCAACGCTGACTGGCTTGACGTGCAGACCATCGGCCGCAACCACCGTCATCTTCAGGCCTGGAATACGTACGTCGAAGTAGGTCATGGCCGAGCCGTTGATGAAGCGCAAACGGAGTTTTTCACCCGGTTTGAAGATACCTGTCCAGTTCCCATTAGGTGCCTGGCCATTCATCAGGTAGGTGTAGGTATAGGCGCTGACGTCAGCAAGATCGGTGGGGCTCATCTTCATCTCGGCCCACATCTTGCGGTCAGCAACTGCTGCCGACCAACCTTGCTCGCTCACGTCATTGATGAAGTCGCCAACGGTGCGCTTGTGCTGGTTGTAGTAGTCCGACTGCTTTTTAAGCTTGGCCAATAACCGTGTTGGGTCTTCATCAGTCCAGTCAGTCAGCATCACCACGTAGTCACGGTCATAGCTAAACGGCTCAGGCTCCTTGGCATCGATGACCAGGGCACCGTAAACGCCAATCTGCTCCTGCAACCCAGAGTGGCTGTGGTACCAGTAAGTACCATTTTGATTGACCTTGAACTTGTACTCGTACATGCCATCGGGCGCGATGCCGTGGAAGCTCAAGCCAGGCACACCATCCATGTTCGCGGGCAAAATGATGCCGTGCCAGTGAATCGAGGTGTCTTCGGCCAAGCGGTTTTTCACACGCAGTGTGACGGTATCGCCTTCCCGCCAGCGCAAAATTGGCCCTGGAATGGACCCATTAATAGCCATCGCGGTCCGGGCTGCTCCGGTAATATTCACTGGCGTTTCACCAATGAATAAGTCGAAATCTGTACCCGTTAATACGTTGGGCTGTCCGGGACTGGTCACCGCCCAAACGGGTGTGCGCCACAAGCCAAGGCCTCCGAGAATGCCGGTAGCGGCCAGGCCTTTAACGAAGGTTCGTCTTGAGGTTTTGCAGTGCATGCCGTTATGTCCAATCAGTCAGAGGAGCCAGGGCGGAACAACCATGACATTTGGTTATTTCCAGCTTCATCCTGGGAGGTTTTCCCTATCAGCCTTGCCCACTGTCGTGATTTTTCAAATCGTTCCGACAGCGAGCTTGAGAAATTGCCATATCTCAACCGGCTAAGTGATTACATTTCTGTCAGGTTGACCGCGACTAGCAGTTGGCGTGATCGGCTGTTTTGCTTTTATTACCTGCAACCGGCGACTCTTTATTCTGTTGCTGGGCCAGTTGATAGGCTTCCATCGATACCTTGCTAGCCTGTTCCATGCGAGCAAAAGTACGGTCAGCACCGCCTTCGGCCATCGCCAAAGAAGAAGCGGTAAGCGCGATAACCACGAACAGGGTTTTGATTGAGTTCATCTGGACGTTCCTCGATTCAGTTCAGTTAGCCAAGTGACCCTGAGTGGGTCGTCATCAGGCATTGAGCTTCAGGCTCGAAGTAACCTTAACCAGGGTGCCCTGTCATAAACCTGAGCTGAACATTACAGTTCTGTCAGGTTGCTACTTCTTTCTTGTGGAGACTCTGCAGGGCTCTGTAGTGTCTGTTTATGCCCGCTACTGAACCTGTGCGGATTCGTTGCTGGCATGCCTGGCAGCGATGCCTAAGCTTCTTCGGGTCAGTGGCACTAAATAGTCCTGACCTCCACATAACGTTCAAGAGAGATTGCCACTATGTCGACCAAAAATACTGTTGCTACTGGTGCTGCATTGGCACTCGTTGCCGCCAGCCTATTTGCTACCCTGCCTGCGCAAGCGGCTCAGGATGCAAAAACTGCTGAAGTAAAATGCTTTGGTGTGAATGGCTGCAAAGGCCAAAACGATTGCATGACTGCAAAGAACGCCTGCAAAGGCCAGGGGGAATGTAAGGGTCAGGGGTTCAACTTGATGACCCAAGAAAAATGCGATGAGGCCGGCGGTAAAACCAGCGAGTAAGCCCATCCAAGGGAGTGCAAGTCGCTCCCTTGACCCGGAGTCCTAATGAGTAAAAGCGATTCACTGGGTTTTGGCCTCGGCTTGCGTAGCGAGTACTACCAGCAGATTCTGGAGCAACGCCCCGCAGTCGACTGGTTCGAGATCATCTCAGAGAACTACATGGTCGGAGGGGGAAAAGCCCTCTACTTCCTCGATGCGATCAAAGAGCAATATCCGCTGGTCATGCACGGGGTTTCCCTGTCGATTGGCGGTTCTCATGAGATCGACGCTGATTACTTGCGCCAATTGAAAAATCTAGCCGACCGAGTTCAGCCCCGCTGGGTCGCTGACCATCTGTGTTGGAGCCGAGGTAGTGCTCACCAGCTGCATGATCTACTTCCACTGCCATTCACCCAGAAGAGCCTGCTGCATGTGGCATCAAGGGTTCGGCTGGTTCAGGATGTGTTGCAGCGGCCCTTGGTGCTTGAGAACGTATCGGCCTACGTGCAGTGGAAAACGTCCTGCATGAGCGAGTCTCAGTTTCTGGCCGAACTGAGCAGCCTTACCGGCTGCGAGCTACTGCTCGATGTAAACAACGTCTACGTCAGTTCGAAAAACCAAGGGTTCGACCCTTGGCAGTTCATCATGGAGTTGCCCCAAGATCGGATTCGCCAGATCCACCTGGCCGGCCATAGCGACTACGGCCACTACCTCATTGATACCCATGATCAGCCGATTGCCGATCCGGTTTGGGCTCTGTACAGCAAAACGTTGAGCTATCTGGGTGCTACTGCCACCTTGATTGAGCGAGATGATCATTTCCCGCCCTTTGACGAGCTATTAGCGGAGCTGTCCAAGGCGCGCTCTATCTCCGCCAATGCTCTAAGGGCTGCCGCACCATGCGCCTGAGTGCTCAGCAGGAAGCGCTGGAGCGTTACCTGACCACAGGCGATACCGTTATCCCTCCTGAGCTGTTGGAGCAGATTCAAGGTAGCAATACGCTGCCTGCCGCAGATGGCCTGATGATTTACCAAAACGCTTATCGCGTCAGGCTTCTTTCCGTCATGAGGGAAGACTTCCCAGCGTTGCATCGCTGGATGGGTGATGAGTCATTTGCACAGTTGGCCATGGCTTATATCAGCACGTGGCCATCGAGAAATTTCAGTTTGCGCTGGTTAGGCGAGAAGCTGCCGGAGTTCATCCGCGGCTATATTGCCGAGCCGCAACGTTCCCCGATGATAGAACTCGCGACACTTGAGTGGGCCTTTACCCTGGCCTTCGACGCCCCGGATGCAGTGCCACTGTCGCTGGGTGTGATGAGTCGTTTTTCGGCTGATGACTGGGTCAATCTGCGGGTATACCTCACACCCTCGGTTCGTTGGTTGCAGCTACAGTACAACACCGTGGGCATGTGGGTGGCTGCCAAGGCCGAGGCCGATATTCCTGCTGTCGTTACGTTATCCGCGCCCCTGGATTGCTTGGTTTGGCGACATGAGTTGGTCTGTCAGTACCGTACTCTGGAGCCGGATGAAGCTTCGGCTTTGCGGTTACTTAGCGATGGAGGCTCGTTTGCTTCAATGTGCGAGAACCTCGTGGGTCAACACGGTGAACAGGCACCTCTGCGAGCGGCTACCTGGCTGAAGCAGTGGGTCGGTGAGGGACTGCTTCAGCGTCGATAAATAGTGCCGTGGATGTGCAGGGCGTGGTGCCATTGGCTGAGAGTTGCCTCTTCCGCCAGCTGACGGAAGAGGCAAAAACCTTAAATCACGCGTTTGACGCTCAGGTACTCGCCCTTGGTCTTCAGCGTGATGGTCACGTCGCTGTTGCTGCGGTTGCGCCAGAACCAGCCGTGGGTGCCGTCAAAGATGGCGGTGAACTCGCCTTTATCCCCCTTGATCTGTTTACCCTTGCTGTAGCTGTGGTAGTAGCCCTTTGGGCCGTTGTAGGGCTCGCCGTGGGTGTCGTGGTTGACCGGAATACCATTGGTCGTCCACTCGTAGCTGACAGTGGCCTTGTCCAGCATTTCCAGCTTGATTTCACTGGCTTCGCCCGGCTTCAGCGTGACAGTCACTTCATCCGACTTCAGGGCTGGCTCAGGCTCAGCTACGGGTTCGGCCACAGGTGCTGCTGCAACAGGCTCTTGAACTACCGGCTGAACAGGCGCGGGAGCTTGAGCGACTGGAGCCGCAGCTGGCTGAACCGCTGCATCCGCTGCCGCTTCTTCGGCCAGGGTTTTCTTCATTTCGCCCATCTGGGTCAGACCGAGAACGCGACCAACACCCGTGGGATCGATGGCGTACTCAGAGGGCATCACCACTGTGACGAGCAAGGCAGCGGCAACGCCCACCGCAATCACAGTGGAGCGCAGCAGTTGGCGGCTGGTCGGCAATTCGCTTTGAGTCGGAAGCTTGGTATTGAACATGCTGAAAATTCCTTACTGAGAGACGATCAGGCCGGTGAGCTGGTAACCCATCAAGAGGAAACCGGCGCTCATCATGGCGACGTTGGCGGTGTAGGCATGACGCCAGAAGCTGGCGGTGCGTCGCCAGTAGCCCATGACAATCAGGATGGCGCTCAGGGCCAGGAGCTGGCCGATTTCGACGCCGACGTTGAAGGCGATCAGGTTGGTGATCAGGCCGTCTGCCGAGATCTCGTACTCCTGGATCTTGGTCGCCAGACCAAAGCCATGCAGCAGGCCGAAAATCAGCGTGGCCGCTTTGGTGTTCGGCTGGTGGCCGAACCAGCGCTGGAATGCGCCCAGGTTATCCAGCGCCTTGTACACCACCGAGAAACCGATGATGGCGTCGATCACATAGGAGCTGATGTTGATTTCCGCCAGTACGCCCAACAGCAGCGTAACGGTGTGACCCACGGCGAACAGCGTGACGTAGAGCCCCACGTCCTTCAGGCGGTAGAGAAAGAAGATCACCCCGAAGAGGAACAGCAGATGGTCGTAGCCGGTGATCATGTGCTTAGCGCCCATATAGATGAACGGCAGCACCATCACCCCGGAGCTTTCCTGGATAAAGCCCTTGTCGCCCTCGGCGACAGCATGGGCCAGTGCGTCAGGCATGCCGAGAAACAGCAATGCCGTGAACAGCAGCAACAGTAGTAACGAGCGATTCGGGTGCACGACAGATGCGTCCATTGCGCCCATAGATAGCGAATGCATGGTTGAGTCCTAAATTAAAGGGGGCTTGGGCCGCACAGCGGCCTGTGTCAGATCACGAACGTGGCGCGCGGTGGCCGCTCGATCAGGAAGATCGGGCTTGGAGGAATGGAGTAACGAGGGGCTGGTATCGGCTGCGCACGTTCTGGCAGCGTGCTGATGCTTAGCCGCGCGGTCAGGTGCGGTGTTTCATGCAAATGGTCGGCGGTCAGCGGCGAGTGGCAGTGATCCCCGTACGCAGCACAGGCCAGCGTCTCATCACCATGCGCATGCGAATGAGCACCGTCATTGCCACCCAAGGCAGGCTGGCTCGATCCCATAAACAGCGCAGAGGTATGCCCGGCCCAAGCCAGCAATATGGCGAGAGCAAGGGCAAAAATCACCTTGGTGCTGATGGGATTGCTGAGCATGTTGTGGTTCTTTGGATGCCTAAGCGGGTGGCTTTTCAGGGGAGGTAGTCGGTTTGACCATATCCCCCCCAGGGGGATAGCATGCGAGCGTAATTCATCGACGCACGAGACTCAAGGCATGAGCGATCACGAACACGGCCACCAGCACCAAAGTCATGGCGACATCATCAAAAGGTTGAAGCGTGCGGAGGGCCACCTGCGCAGCATCGTCACCATGATTGAAGACAGCCGGGCCTGCGTCGACATTGCTCAGCAGCTACATGCCGTGGAAAAAGCCGTCTGCCAGGCCAAGCGTGTGCTTATCCAAGACCATATCGACCACTGTCTGGAACATACAGTCGAAGCACTTGCGGTAGGCGAGCGCGCTTCACTCGAAGACTTCAAGCAAATCACCAAGTACCTCTAGGCCCCTCCCATGTCGAGTTTCGCCGAATTGCTGCAAAAGGGGGCCTCGCAGGCCTGGCTGTACTTCCCCAGCGCCATTCTGCTGGGTGCCTTGCACGGCCTGGAGCCTGGGCACTCGAAGACCATGATGGCGGCGTTTATCGTGGCCATTCGTGGCACGGTGAAGCAGGCCGTTCTGCTGGGGCTTGCGGCAACGCTTTCGCACACGGCCGTGGTCTGGCTGGTGGCCATGGCCGGCATGTACCTGGGGCAGAACCTGAATGCCGAAACCACCGAGCCGTATTTCCAGCTCGCCTCGGCCGCCATCATTATCACCATCGCCCTGTGGATGCTTTGGCGCACCTGGCGTGGCGAGCAGATGTGGCGCTTAGAGGAAGGTGACGATCATCAATACGACCATCACCACCACGATGAAACGCACAGCATCGATACCGGGCACGGGCGTATCGAACTGTCGATCTTCGAAGAAGGCGTTCCTCCGCGCTGGCGACTGAAGACTTTGAGTGGCCATACCTGGCAGGCTATTGAAGTAAGCCTGCTTGCGACCCGGCCCGATGGACGAACCGAGCAATTCTGGTTCGTAGACCGAGGTGACCACCTGGAGTCACTGGTCGAGATCCCTGAGCCCCATGACTTCACTGTGCGCTTGAGCCTGGGTCATGCCGGTCATTCTCACGACTATGACCTGGAGTTCCGCGAACACAGCCACGGTCATGAGCATGCCGAGCTGGAGAAACTGGAGCTGTCGCTGGAGGGCTATCAGGATGCCCATGAACGGGCGCACGCCAATGACATCCGCAAGCGCTTCAGCAACCGCAATGTGACCACTGGCCAGATCATCATGTTCGGCCTAACGGGCGGGCTGATTCCCTGCCCGGCAGCGATCACCGTGCTGCTGCTCTGCCTACAAGTGAAGGAAGTCGCGCTGGGAGCCGTGCTGGTGTTGTGCTTCAGCATTGGTCTGGCCATCACTTTGGTCACAGTTGGCGCTGCCGCCGCTATCGGCGCTCGCCAGGCATCCAATCGTTGGCCCTGGCTGGGTGCTGTGGCGCGTCGCGCCCCTTACCTATCCAGCGTACTGATCATTGGTGTGGGGATTTACGTCGGCTTCCACGGCTGGGTCGGCCTGAACACCTAGCCGATGTGGGAGTTATCCGGTTATTTCGGCCTATTCCTCGCCGCCTTTGGTGCCGCCACGCTGCTGCCCATGCAGTCGGAAGCGGTACTGGTCGGGTTGCTGCTGACTGACCGCTATGCGGCCTGGTCGCTGCTGGCGGTGGCCACCACGGGTAATGTGCTGGACTCGGTGCTGAACTGGCTGCTGGGTCGCTCTATCGAGCACTACCGGCACAAGCGCTGGTTTCCCGTCAGCGAAGGAAAACTGGAAAAGGCCCAGCAGGCTTATCACCGCTTCGGTCGCTGGTCGCTGCTGCTCAGTTGGATGCCGATCATTGGTGATCCGCTTACCGTGGTAGCCGGTGTTATGCGCGAACCGTTCTGGAGCTTTCTGTTGATCGTGACGCTGGCCAAGGCCACTCGCTATCTGGTGCTAGCTGCCTTGACGCTTGGGTGGCTCGGGTGAGCCTGCATACGCGCGACAACAACCTGGATCTGATCAAGTGGCTGGCGATGCTGACCATGCTGCTGGATCACCTGCGCTACATCTGGCCTGACACCGAATGGCTGTTCATCGTCGGGCGCTTAGCCTTTCCACTGTTCTGCCTGGGTATCGCCGCCAATGTCGCACGCTCGCACCCCGGCGAGTTGTATACCGATAACAACGTTCGCTACCTGGGCTGGATGACTGCGTTTGCAGTGATCTCGGAGTTGCCCTATCGCCTGCTTTCTAGCGACAGCAGCACGCTCAACGTGATGCCCTCACTGCTGCTGGGCCTGCTTATCGCCTGGGGCGCGCATCATCGTGGGCGCGACGGTTTTGTTCTGGCTCTGACTGGCGCGGCTGTGGCTGTGCTGATTCAGGAGCGCCTGATGTACGGCGTTTTCGGAACGCTGCTGCCGGCGGCATTGCTGCTGGCTATTCAATGGCCTGGTCTTGTGTGGCTATTGCCCGCCGCACTTTGCGTAATGGCCAACAGTCGCAACCGCTGGCTCGCGGAGTGGGAGTTGCAGCCCTTTACCCTGCTGATAGTAGCCGTCGCCTTCGCCGCTCCACTGCTTGGGCTATGGCTGCTGCGCCGACCGGGCCATTTCAAAATCTGGCCGGTCAAGCGCTGGGGCTATTGGTTCTACCCTGGGCATCTGGCTGCACTGCACCTGATTCGCTCGCTCGGCTAGATAGGGCTTCCCTCTTCGCAGCCTTCTTGCTCAATGCAGGCTTTTTGCCATACCTTGCAAGCGTGACTTGAGTCACACACAACAAGAAGCTGAAAAGGAGTTCCTCATGAAGAAGTTTTCTGCTGTCCTGATTGCTGCTGTTCTCGCTTTAACCTCCGTGGCAGCCCTTGCCCACAGCGGCGGTACGGATTCCAAAGGCTGTCACCGCAACCACAAAACGGGCGATTACCACTGCCATTAAGCATTTGCCAGTAGCGGCTGGCCGCCTTTCATCTGTGGCGGCCAGTTAACTTCCTTATTCGTCAGTCATAGCTTCTGATCCCTGGGATTAACGACTATTCACCAGGCGCGGTTTGTTCGATGTCGTACTGCTAATCGGCGTCTCGGTACGAGTTTCGACGGTCATGGGGGCCCGGAATTGCTTGAGCCGGAGTGCATTCCCGAGCACGAAGACACTGGAGAAGGCCATCGCTGCAGCAGCGAAGATCGGTGAAAGCAGCGTGCCGTTCACCGGGTAGAGCGCGCCCGCTGCGACCGGAATCAGCACGGCGTTGTATGCGAAGGCCCAGAACAGGTTCTGCTTGATGTTGCGGATCGTTGCCTGGCTGATCGCGATGGCGTTCGGCACGCCACGCAGGTCGCCCGACATCAGTACTACGTCAGCTGCCTCGATCGCCACATCGGTTCCCGTTCCGATCGCTAGCCCAACGTCCGCTTCTGCGAGTGCCGGTGCGTCGTTGATACCGTCGCCCACGAAGGCGACACGCGCGCCATTGATCCGGAACTTCTTCAGTGCTGCGACCTTGCCGTCGGGCAAGACCTCGGCAGCGACTTCATCGATGCCGAGCTGCTTGGCAATCGCCGCGGCTGTAGCTGCGTTGTCACCGGTGATCATTGCGACTTTGAGCCCGAGCGCGTGCAGCGCCTTGATCGCCGCGGGCGTCGTTTCCTTGATCGGGTCGGCGACTGCGATAACCGCCGCCAAGCGGCCGTCGATCGCGGCATAGAGCGGACTCTTGCCTTGCTCGCCAAGACGCTTGGCAGTTGGCAGGAAGCTCGATACATCAAGACCGAGCTGCGTCATGAACCGGTCCGCGCCGACAGCGACGGTCCGACCAGCGACCTTGGCCGACACGCCGAAGCCCGGTGTTGCATCGAAGTCATCGACGGGTGCGAGCGTGATGTCCCGCTGTTTTGCGGCTGCGACGATCGCTTCTGCGATTGGGTGCTCGGAGCGGGTTTCGACCGCAGCAACGAGAGCCAAGACCTCATTGTATTCGAAGCCCTCGGCGGGGACGAGGTCGGTCAGTTCGGGGCGTCCTTTGGTCAGTGTGCCGGTCTTGTCGAGTGCGACCACGCTCACATCGCGCAGCGACTGCAAGGCTTCGCCCTTGCGGAAGAGAATGCCGAATTCGGCCGCGCGGCCAGTACCGACCATGATCGAGGTCGGCGTGGCCAGCCCCATGGCGCAAGGGCAGGCGATGATGAGAACCGCGACCGCATTCACAAGCGCGAAAGTCAGCGCCGGGTCTGGGCCGAAGATCAGCCAGACCAGGAAGGTCAGCGCGGCCGCAGCCATCACCGCCGGGACGAACCACATGGTCACCTTGTCGACCAGCGCCTGTATCGGCAACTTGGAACCCTGCGCTTCTTCGACGAGGCGGATGATCTGCGCGAGCATCGTGTTCGCGCCGACCTTGGTTACGCGGAAACTGAAAGCGCCCGTCTTGTTGATCGTGCCACCGACGACCTCAGCCCCAGCGCCCTTCGACACGGGCACCGGCTCGCCGGTGATCATGCTCTCGTCAACATAAGAGGTGCCCTCGACGACCTCGCCGTCGACTGGAATCTTCTCGCCCGGACGAACGAGCACGACGTCACCTGTCGCCACTTGATCGAGCGCTATTTCGATCGTCTCGCCGTTGCGCTCGACGCGCGCGGTCTTGGCCTGAAGTCCGATTAGCCGCTTGATCGCCTGCGACGTTCGCCCCTTGGCGCGCGCCTCCAGCGTTCGTCCGAGCAGGATCAAGGTCACGATGACCACGGCAGCTTCGAAATAAACGTTGGCGGTACCTTGCGGGAGTACTTTGGGGATAAAGGTCGCGACCACCGAATAGCCGTAAGCAGCCGCAGTGCCGAGCGAGACCAGCGAGTTCATGTCGGGTGCAATGCGCAGCAACGCCGGTACGCCCTTGCGGAAGAAGCGCAGGCCTGGACCGAACAGGACCAGGGTGGCAAGAGCGAACTGGATATACCAGCTCGCCTGCTGACCCAGGACCCCCATCACCCAATGGTGCAGGGCGGGAATGAGGTGAGAGCCCATCTCAAGGATGAAGACTGGCAGGGTGAGGATGGATGCAACAAGCAGATCGCGCCGCAGCGCCCGAGCCTCACTCTCGCGACGCTCGGCGTCCTGATCGCCCGCAGTCGGCGTTTCGGCGGACAAGCGTCGGGACTTGTAACCCGCCTGTTCGACCGCTGCTTCAAGGTCGGCCGTGGAGGCGACACCGGCAAGGTGGCGCACCCGCGCGCGCTCTGTCGCCAGGTTGACAGTGGCCTCAAGCACGCCAGGGACTTTTGCGAGCGCCTTCTCAACCCGGCCCACACATGATGCGCAGGTCATGTCCTCGATCGCGAGCTCGGTGGTCTCTTCGCGAACGGTGTAGCCGGCGCTCTCGATGGCGTGTACAGCCGCCTGCGGGTCGGCCAACCCCGTGAAAGTGATGTCGGCGCGCTCGGTGGCCAGATTGACCGAGGCCATCTGCACGCCGGTGACCTCTTTCAGCGCGCGTTCGACGCGGCCGACACACGAAGCACACGTCATGCCTTCGACGGGCAGGCTCAGGCGAGTGACTGAGGACATGGATGGATTGACGTCTTGTTGGGCAACGGAAGCCATTGAAATATCCCTTGAATGTTTCTGTTGAAGAGAAGTTTCAAGCTTCCCTGTGTGGGAAGGTCAAGGCCTGTGGGCGATTTATTTCACGACGCTCCAGTTCGAACTGCCGCCGGCACTGTCGCAACCCGTATCAGCCTCTGGGCTGAGCCCGCACGCTAAGAACTTTTGGGTGACAGCTGCTCGCGCCTGTTCCACATGCGCGAGCAGCTGTGCCGCTTTAGCCGTCGCACCGTTGTGACGTTCAGCGCGGCCTGGAACACCAGTAGCTCAATGAGAAAGAGCCGGTTAGCCCAACCCTGGGGATAGAAGATGAACGGCTGTTGCTCAAATGTCAGAAATATAATTAAATATCTGACATTGATATGAGCCGAGCTTTCATATGCGATCGATCCCGCAAGCGATCTTGGAGCGCAGCCAATCCCTAAGCGAGGGTGGAGTTCTTGCGCCCAAGGAATTTCTTCACCTTGGTAGTCGTGCGGCGGTTGATCAGGCGTTTTGTCGCTTGGCTAAAGCCGGGCAACTGATGCGAATAGCGCGCGGTATTTACGTTGCGCCGGTGCGTGAAAAAGACCAGGCCAGAGCCCCGTCGGCAGAGTCATTGGTGAAATCAATCGCCGCTCAGGGCAAGCAGTGCATCTCGCTCGATGGCGCACAGGCCGCGAAATCAATGGGGTTGACGCGAGTTGCTTCGAGTAAAGAGGTGTACCTCACCACAGGACGCAGTAAGCGGTTGGTAGTCGGCTCACGGACAATTTACTTCCAGCACGCACCCTACTGGCTGTTCTCCTTGGGGGCGACGCCAGCTGGGGATGCGCTCAGGGCGATGGCCTGGGTGGGTGAAGATCAGGCTGAAAATTCGGCCCAGAAACTTCGGCGGCACTTAGCGAAGGTGGAGTGGGAAAGCCTAGGTTCGGTCCGTGCGAGCCTTCCCAGCTGGATGGCCACCGCCCTTGGCAGGGCCGCGGT
>Ga0209504_1000255_pt1 | contig 49685 bp, 37 predicted proteins | sample COGITO_mtgs_1005_FD_184791 | JGI IMG/M metagenome (GOLD analysis project Ga0209504, IMG submission 184791) | Pelagic marine microbial communities from North Sea - COGITO_mtgs_100511 (SPAdes) (version 2) | ecosystem: Environmental > Aquatic > Marine > Epipelagic ... | reverse complement strand
GGCAGATAATACGCTCGGCTTTGTGGTGTTCGCTTTAGATGACATCCAGAGCTTATTGCAGCTGCCGACGCGCTTGTACAATTAAATCGATGGTAATTTACCCCGCACATTTAATTACACCCATACCGCAGGCTCTAAGCATAAAGTGGTTGGCTACGGAGCATACGCGGTTCATTAATTGTATGTTAAACGATACCGAAAAGTCTCAACTTAAAGAAGTGGCAAAAGCTTCCATTTGCCATGGATTCAAGTTTGGCAGCCCACTCAGAGTCGAGCCGCATAGGTTTAGCGAGATGCTGCAGCAAATTAAAGCATCCTTTGTTACTTTGCGGCGCCAGAATGCCCTACGAGGGTGCGTCGGAACCATGGACGCGTATCGCAGCTTGGTGGAGGATGTGGCCGAGCATGCCTATGACGCTGCGTTTCGGGATTCCCGATTTGACCCGTTACGGGAAGAAGAGCTCGAAGATCTCGACATTCGCATCTCAGTCCTCAGTCCTAGGCAGGCAATGAGCGTACGCTCTGAGCAGGATCTGCTGAGTCAACTACGCCCCGGCACAGATGGTCTGGTGCTGGAACTGGGATCACACTGCGCCACATTTCTCCCTACAGTTTGGGAGCAACTCCCCAACCCGGCCGACTTCCTTTCGCACTTGAAGCGCAAGGCCGGCCTCAATCCAAAAGGATGGGAGCGCGGGATACGCGCATATCACTATACGTCCACTGAATTTTAAATTATGGCGTGAGTATGCTTTCATATATCTAAGGCTCCTGCGTATCCTCGCTCCTTTAGGTGCGGGGCGGAGTTCGCCGAAGGAGACGGCTACCTGAAGGAAGCCGCATACGTGTCTTGCCAAGGAATAGGCTATCTTGGAGCAGGCGATAAAAGATGCGTTGCAATTCCTAGAGAATCCTTCTGCTTAGGGTAACGTGCGTCCTTTTGCTGCAAAAACTCTGGGAGCTGTCTGAGCAATTCCATAGTTCTACCTTTGCTTACTTTCATGCTGGTGCCTACGTCGTCCCAAAAATACTCGCAATATAATCCCCACCTCTCCAACCAATCTATTAGGAACAAACTATCAATGGGCACGAACGCCCTGAGCCAACAGAGCCCCTGTTGGCTTTTCTCTTTAACAACACATGACGCAGACTAAGTATTTTCAAGAGTGGTTCTCCAACCCGCGACGTGATGTGATCGCGGGCACGGTGGTGGCCCTCGCACTCATCCCTGAGGCGATCGCTTTCTCTATCATTGCGGGGGTGGATCCCAAGGTAGGCCTCTATGCTTCGTTTTGTATCGCCGTCGTGATTGCCTTCATCGGCGGACGCCCGGGCATGATCTCGGCCGCCACGGGTGCGATGGCGGTGCTGCTGGTCTCTTTAGTTCGCGATCATGGCTTGGAATACCTCCTCCCGGCGACGATTCTAACGGGTATTTTACAAATCATCGCCGGTGCCCTCAAGCTAGGCAACCTCATGCGCTTCGTCTCGCGCTCCGTAGTGACGGGCTTTGTCAATGCGCTGGCTATCATCATCTTCATGGCGCAATTGCCCCAGTTTCATGAGCAGGGCTGGCTGATGTATGCGATGGTCGCGGCCGGGCTTGGCATCATCTACGGCCTCCCTAGAATCACCACTGCAGTGCCCTCGCCTCTGGTTTGCATTATCGTGCTGACCGCGTTTTCAATGGCCATGGGCTGGGAAGCCACCCTGCGCACCGTCGGTGACATGGGCGAACTGCCCTCGACCCTTCCGATCTTTCTCCTGCCGGATGTGCCGCTCGATCTGGAGACTTTACGCATCATTTTCCCCTACGCGATCTCCCTGGCCATCGTCGGCCTGCTGGAGTCTCTGATGACGGCGACGATCGTCGACGATTTCACGGATACCACCAGCAACAAGAACCGCGAGTGCGCGGGGCAGGGCGTGGCCAACATCGTAGCCGGCTTCTTCGGCGGCATGGCAGGCTGCGCGATGATCGGACAATCCGTGATCAACGTGCAGTCCGGGGGCCGCGGACGCCTCTCGACCTTTGCAGCGGGCATCATTCTACTCATCCTCATCGTATTGATGGGCGACCTCGTCAGCCGGATCCCGATGGCAGCACTCGTTGCCGTCATGATCATGGTGTCGATCGGCACCTTCAGTTGGTCTTCAATTAAAAACCTGCGCGTCCACCACCGTACCTCTAGTATCGTCATGCTGGTCACGGTTTTGACCACGGTTCTCAGCCATAATCTGGCCTACGGCGTCGGCGCCGGTGTGCTGCTCAGCGCGCTCTTCTTCGCCTACAAAGTATCCGGCCAGTTGGACATCACGTCTACCTACGAGGTGGGCAAAAAAGAACGTAGCTACAGGGTGCGCGGCCAGCTCTTCTTCGTCTCGGCCAGCACCTTCGCCGAAGCTTTCGATTTCCGCGAGGTCTTGGAAAAAGTCACCATCGACGTCTCACTTGCCCACTTCTGGGATTTGTCCTCGATCAACGCGCTTGACCGTGTAGTGTTGAAATTCCGCCGCGAAGGCACTGAAGTAGAACTCTGTGGCATGAACAAAGCCAGCCAGACCCTCGTCCTCGAAGTGGCCAAATTCGACAAGCCCGACGCCGAGCTCGGCGGTCACTAAACGATCCCGCATCCCATATCCCGTATCCCATCAAAACCATGAACATACTCGCTTGCACCGACGGCTCCGTCTATTCTACCAGCGTTTACGATCACGCTGCTTGGGCCTCCCGCCAGATGGGCGGGGCTTCGATCCATGTAATCCACATGCTCAACCCGCACCATAAGGAACCGGCCAAGGCCAACTACAGCGGCAGCATGGGCGTCGGCGCGCGCTCCGCTTTACTCAATGAGCTCGTCGAGCTTGAAGCCACTCGTGCGAGGATCGCTCAAAAGCGTGGGCAAGCTATCCTCGAAGACGCCAGCCTACACCTCAAAGAAGCCGGCGTGGAACAGGTGGTCGCTGACCAATGGCACGGCAAGCTCAGCGACGAGATCACCAGTTACGAGCGCAACGCCGACCTCGTCGTGATCGGCAAGCGTGGGAACAACGCAGACTTTGAAAAAGGCCACCTCGGCAGCAACTTGGAACGCGTCGTGCGCAGTTGTCAGCACCCTGTGCTCGTGGCCTCGCGCTCTTTCAAACCAATGAAAAACTTCGTGCTCGCCTTCGATGGTGGCACCAGCGCGAAGAAGGCCGTCGACTACGTCGCCCGTGAGCCTCTGCTTCGTGGCATGCACTGCTGCCTGCTCTACGTAGGCTCCGGCAAGGCCAAGATCGAAGCCGCCCTCGCTGAGGCAGAAGCCACGCTGACAAATGCCGGCTACGAGGCCTGCATCGAGCAACGCAGCGGTGAACCGGATAAAGTGATCGGTGATATCGTGGCCCAAGACCACATCAACTTGCTGGTCATGGGGGCCTACGGGCACTCCGCCATTCGTCAGATGATCCTTGGCAGCACGACGACCGCAATGATCCGCACCGTTAAGATCCCTGTTTTGCTCTTCCATTAGTCGCTCGCGGCTCTCGACCTTAGTGTCCATGCCAATCACATCAAAACCTTACGGCCAGCTTCCCAACGGGGAAAAAGCCACGCTCTTCACTCTCACCAATGCCAACGGTCTGCGCGCCGAGGTCACGAACTACGGGGCCACTCTCGTCTCACTGTTCGTGCCCAATCAGAAGGGCGAATTGGGCGACATCGTGCTCGGCAAAGACGCATTCGAAGGCTACCTGGCCGGGCACCCCTGCTTCGGCTCCACCTGCGGTCGCGTGGCTGGGCGGATCAGCAAAGCCCGCTTCGAAATCGACAAGCATATCCACACACTCGAAGCCAACCACAACGGAAACAACCTGCACAGCGGCCCCGAAGGCTTCCACGTAATGCTCTGGGAAGCGAGTGTGGTCGAGGACTTCAAGGTGGAGAAGCTGAAACTGCGCTTAACTGATCCAGACGGACACAATGGCTTCCCAGGGACAGTGATATGCACCGTGACCTACGCCCTGCTGGACGACGACAGCTTACAAATCCACTACGAAGCCACGACCGACCACACGACCCCGCTCAACCTCACTAACCACAGCTATTTCAACCTCAGCGGCCACGGCGATGTCCTCGAACACAGCGTGCAAATCTTCGGCGACAGCGTAGCCTCGGTGGACGCGGATTCGACCCTCATCGGCTGCCGCGACCCCGTCGTGCCCGGCTACAACGACTATCAACACCCCGTTCGGCTCGGCGACCGCAAAAAGCTAGAAGTCGGCAATGCTGACATCCATTTTTTCCTCCACGGTGGACGCACCACGCACCCAAAATCGGCCGCTAAAGTGACCGAGCCGTCCAGTGGCCGTATCATGGAAGTGTTGACCACCGAACCCGGCGTTCAATTCTACGCCGGCCTCTCCATCGGCGCGGACGGCCCAGAACCCGGTAAGGGCGGTGTCAGCTACGAGCCACTCGCCGGCTTCTGTCTGGAAACCCAGGACTACCCGGACTCGATTAATTATCCCAAGATGGGCGGAGCGATCCTCAAACCCGGCGAGACTTTTAAATCCACCACCATCTTCCGATTCAGCACGGAGTCATCATTCAAAAGTAGCACGGCCTCTGACTCGTCCCTGACCGAACAAAGGCAGGCAGGATGACGGGGCAGCGAACATGAAAATAGAAATCTGCAGAAACGAATTCTTGCATTCGTCCAATAAGCTGGTTTCTTCCCATACTTTGACAGTGCCCAGATGGCGGAATTGGCAGACGCGCTAGACTCAAAATCTGGTTCCTTCGGGAGTGTGGGTTCGACCCCCACTCTGGGTACCATCTTAAAGTGTGGCAACAGTAATGCCCGCTTCTCCAGCAACGACACTTGAAAAAAGTCGGACACCGCACATTGTGCCTAGATTCATGTCCTTGCTCACTCAACAACGCTCCGACGGCTACAAGCCTCTTCTCTTTTTCTTTTGTGTCTTTGCGCTCTGCTGGATCACTGCATTGCTCTTTGCCGGCGGCTTTACCACCAGCATCAAGGCAGGTATGGCTTTCCTCGATTGGCCACTCTCCAACGGATCCGTCAATCCTGAGGGCTGGTTGACGGAGTCGGATAAAATGGCCGAGCACAGCCATCGCCTGCTCGGCATGAAGATCGGACTACTCTCGATTGGGCTCTTCCTCTGGACTTACCTGCGCGAATCCCGCGCTTGGGTCCGCACGCTCGCTCGCGTCCTCGTGCTTATCGTTATTCTCCAGGGCGTGCTGGGTGGGGCACGCGTGCGCTTCGACCAGCTCAATATAATGAGTGAGAGCAATCTCCTTGCGCAGAGCTTTGCCGTGATTCATGCCTGTGGCGCCATGGTCGTGCTCGGTTTACTCGTGGCACTGACGCTGGCCAATACACGACGTTGGGTCGAGGGCAGCGGAGGGCTGGATAGCGCCCTACCCGCAAGTGTGAAGTGCTGGGGCATCATGGCCACGGCGACGATCTTTGTCCAAATCCTCATCGGTGCGATCATGCGACACGCTGATGCCGGGCTGGCCATCGCCCAATTTCCGCTCGCCTCAGAGGGGAGCCTACTGCCAGCTTATTGGAACTTCGACGTCGGCATCCACTTCGCGCACCGGGTCGGTGCGCTTGTGGTGACTGCAGTGCTGCTTTTTTTTCTGGGGAAGGTCTGGGGCTCGGCTGTTGCAAAACGGGCACTCGGCTATGGGGCATTGTTGGTGGCGCTCGCACTCGGACTGCAAATTTACCTGGGTGCCCTGACCATCTGGACAGTGAAAAATCCCTATGTGGCCACAACACACCACTTGATCGGCGCTTTTCTACTTGCCAGCACGTGGGGCCTAACTTTTCTAGCTCACCATCCTGACCGTGCGACGCAAGTGTCGCCGAGCAGTTAGAGCGACGACCACCTTGAGCCTACCAAAGACAGATACCAACGACTACGCGAGCCGGACGTCCGGCGCGGAGCTATCCGTGCGTGCACGCTTAAGCGACTACTACGAGTTAACGAAGCCACGACTCAGTTTCCTCTCGGTCATTACTGCGGTGATCGGTTATCTCGCCGCCGACCCGAACCGCGACTTAGGCATTTTGAGCAGTTTACTCATCGGCACCTCTCTGGCAGCAGGCGGCGCGGCCGTGCTCAACCAATGGTTGGAACGCGATGCCGATGCACGCATGGTGCGAACGAAAGACCGCCCAATCCCGGCTGGCCGCGTCACCCCAATGCATGCTCTTATCTACGGCATGGGCCTGAGTAGCATCGGCTGCTACCTCCTCTATGCAGGTGCCAACCCGCTGGCAGGATTACTCACCGCAGCCACTATCGCGTCCTACGTGTTACTCTACACCCCACTCAAAAAGCTAACGACCTGGAATACTCTAATCGGCGCGATTCCCGGTGCACTGCCCCCGCTGATCGGATGGGCAGCTGCCGAAGGCCGCATTTCGACACTCGGCTGGATTTTGTTTGCGATTCTCTTTCTCTGGCAGATGCCACATTTCTTCGCCATCGCCTGGACACACCGTAAAGACTACGACAAAGGTGGATTTGTCATGCTCTCAAGCGCTGACGCCAATGGGCGTAAAGTTGCCCGCCAGGCCTTTGTCTTCTGTCTCGCGCTGGTCGTCAGCACCTTGCTACCCACTATTTTAGGCTACGCTAGCTGGGTCTACGGCACTGTGGCCATTTTCAGCGGCTTCTACATACTGCGCCCTTCGGTCGCTTTTCTGAGAGAAAACCAGCGAGACACGGCAGCCCGTAAATTGTTTTTCGCCTCGATCTTTTACCTGCCTGCACTTCTCATCCCGCTGGTCTTGGATCTCTGGCTTATCTAACCGCTTAAACCGCTTATGTCTTTTACCGAATCATTGCCCACCCTCAACGCCTGCTTGAACGGCACCGCAACGATTCTTTTGACGGCAGGCTTTATCTGCATCAAATCAGGGAAGGAAAAAGCACACCGCAGCTGCATGGTCTCGGCTTTTATCGTCTCGGCTTTCTTTTTGTTTTTCTATGTCCTGCACAAATGGCTCGTGCAAGGTGTGCACACACCCTTTGAGGGCGAAGGTTTCTGGCGGAGCTTTTATTACTCCATGCTGGCCACGCACATTCTACTGGCCATACTTATCGTCCCGCTGGTCTTAACCACGCTGAGCTGGGCCATCCGAGGTCAGCGCGAGCGCCATAAGGCTTGGGCACGGTGGACATTTCCCATCTGGTATTACGTCTCAGTGACCGGGGTCTTAATCTACTGCTTCCTCTACCTTTGGTGGTAAAGGAAGCGATGGGGGGCGATGGGGGGCAAAACGCCCTACCCAGGGGCAAAACCCAGGAGCAGGACCTAGGGGCAAAACGCCCTACTCCACTGTCATTATCCCGCGCATGCCAGCAAACATGTGTGCGGGGAAAGAGCAGAGGAAGGTGTAATTGCCGGGCTCTGACGGCGCAGTAAAGTTGATGCTATCCATCTCGCCAGGACCGAGCAATTTACTCGAGGCGAGGATTTGCGTCTGCAAACTAGCGGGGATGTAGTCACTATCCCGAGCCGCGGCGGCGGCCGCAGCGAAGGCATTAGGATCCGCATCCGCAGAGAGGAAAACGACATTATGCCCCATGGAGGCCTTGGGCATTTTACCGATATTGCGTAGAGTCAACTTGACTGCTCCTCCAGCCGGCACGGTGAATGCATCTACATTGTACTTCATCTGATCGTTCGCCGTCATGTCCACCTGCGTAACTCCATCGACGACTAAAACCGGATTGGAGGATGCCACGGCGTTCACTGCAGACGGGGCTGTAGCGTGGTGCGCATGGGGATCGGACGGAGAGTCGCCGCAAGCGCTGAAGAGGAGTGTCGCGAGTAAAAGTGAGTTGCTTGATTTCATTATCTGCCAGTCTAGCGAGCATTCCGCGCAGGTCCAGTTTTGAGGAAGAAAAGTCCGAACATTAGTTCATTAACTTAGCTAATTATATAATTAAGCAATCCTGATGCTTACAGTTTAGTGAAGATAGGCTTGTCAGCACCTATTAAGCGCCTTAACTCCTAATTTTTGTCAGCCTTACAGGCTGTGACAGCCTCTAACCATAACTGAACTCACCTACCCGTGAAGACCATTTCAAAGGGATTCTTTCGTTTCCTACAGTTTTCGAGCACATTCGCACTCATCGTCCTGTTCAGCGGATGCAATCTGGACTCGCGGATGTCCACCTTCACGCCGAAAGGACCCATCGCACAAGAGCAGCTCAATTTGTTTATGCTGACAGTTTGGGTGACGGGGTTCATCTTCTTGGTCGTTGGGGGCGTCTTTGTTTATGCCATCATCAAGTTCCGTGAGCGCCCTAACGACAATCGCCCTTTGCCCTCTCAAGGTCACGGCAATCCCTTGGTTGAAATCGGCCTGATCGGCGCTTCGATCCTTTTACTTGTGATCATCGCGGTGCCCACACTGCAGGCGATCTGGTTCACCCACGATACTCCGGACGATCCCGAGAGCCGGATGGGGGCTTGGTATAGCGGCGAAGAACTTGCCGACGAGGAGTCGGAAAACCCACTCATTATCAAAGTCATAGGTTATCAATGGTGGTGGGCGTTTGAATATCCGCAGCTGGGTATCACCACTGCGAATGAGATGGTGATTCCCGCCGGCAAGGTAGTTCATCTTGAGCTACGATCGGTCGATGTGATCCACTCCTTCTGGCTCCCTAAGATCGCGGGCAAGGTTGATCTCATCCCAGGCCGGACCAATTCGATGTGGATACAGGCAGGAGAAAACTTTGCCCGTTGGAAAGAGCAGCAAGGTCTCGAGGGCGAAAGTGAATCGCTCCGCCGGGACTATGCCACCTATCTTGAAGAAGAAATCCACGATTACTATTACGGTCAATGCGCTGAATACTGCGGCGACTCACATGCGCGCATGCTCTTTCGCGCGACCGTCATCGGCGACCAGGAGTTTGCAAGGTGGGTCGCCGACGAAAAGGCCGGCCACGGCACTCCCGACGGCAAGAGTTGGGACGCATGGTATGCGAGCTATGATCAAAACCCCGAGCAACTCACGGGTGACCTGAACGAAGGCCTCAAACTGTTCATGGGGCGTGCGAAGTGTGCGACCTGTCACAAAGTGCAAGGTAACCCCCGAGCTCTTGGCGTGGCTGGCCCCAACCTGACCAATGTCGGCTCACGTATGTCGATCGCCGCAGGCTGGCTCAACCACCGTGCCGAGGACGGCACGATGGACCTTGAGCAACAATATGAGAATTTTTTCAAATGGATTAAAGAAACCGACGTCGTTAAACCCGGCAACCTGATGTGGAAAGCCAACGGCGGTGGCATCGGCGAGTTACTCGATGCGTATGGCGAGCCCGCTCTTTTGACCGATGACGAAGTCCATAAAATCTCTCTCTATCTAAAATCTCTCAAGTAGGCCTTACACATGAGTCATACGGAAACCGAAATACCCACGCCCGAAACTACCCACGCCCACGAGCCGCAGGTGCTCAAACCGGAGCGTAGCCGCCTTGGGCTCATGCGTCCGGATCATGGCAAGAGCGTGATTATCGACTGGTTGACTACGGTGGACCACAAAAAAATCGGCCTCATGTATGGCACGATTGCGCTATTTTTCCTACTTGTTGGGGGCATCGAAGCGCTCATTATCCGCACCCAACTGGCTTTTCCGGAAAATGATCTAATCTCGGCCCAGCGCTATAATCAGCTCTTCACCATGCACGGCACGACGATGATTTTCCTCGCGATCATGCCGCTGAACGCAGCTTTCTTCAATTTTCTCGTGCCTCTACAGATCGGCGCGCGCGACGTGGCCTTCCCCCGGATCAACAGCTTCAGTCTCTGGGGCTTCGTGGCGGGCGCCATCGTCATCAACTTCGGCTGGATACTCCAAGCGCTCGAAGTAATGGGGCTTTTCCAAGCTAGTGGCCCTACAGCCGGAATGAACGACTTCGTGCCTGCCATGGGTTGGTTCGGATATGCGCCGATCACCGGCATTAATTTTACCGGTGCGGGCACGGACTTCTGGATCATGGGTTTGCAGATCCTTGGTATCGCCTCACTATCGGCTGCAATGAACTTCGTAGTCACTATCGTTAACATGCGCGCGCCCGGTATGAAAATGATGCGCATGCCTGTCTTCACCTGGATGACGCTGGTCGTCTCCCTACTCATCGTCTTCGCCTTCCCTGCCATCACTATTGCGCTGGGCCAGTTGATGTTCGACCGCTGTTTCGGCACCAATTTCTTCGTCGTGGCCGGCGGTGGCCAGCCGATTCTCTGGCAACACCTGTTTTGGATTTTCGGCCACCCCGAAGTCTATATTCTGGTGCTACCCGCCATGGGCATCATCTCGGAAGTGCTCCCCACGTTTTCCAAGAAGCCACTCTTCGGCTACTCCATCGTAGTTTTCTCCGGTGCCGTCATCGGCTTCCTCGGCTTCGCCGTTTGGTCGCACCACATGTTCACGACAGGCCTTGGCAAAGTCGCTACAGCCGCTTTCTCACTCCTTACCATGGCGATCGCTGTGCCGACAGGAGTTAAAATTTTTAATTGGGTCGGCACTCTCTGGGGGGGACGCGTGCGTTTCAGCGCGCCGATGATCTTCTCACTCGGCTTCGTTTGGATGTTCATGATGGGCGGATTCTCCGGCATCATGCACTCTTCCGCTCCGGCCGACGCACAGCAGCAAGACAGTTATTTCGTGATCGCCCACTTCCACTATGTTGCGATCGGTGGCATTTTCCTCGCCGTGGTCGCCGGTATCTACTTCTGGCTGCCCAAGATGATCGGTAAGATGTGGAAAGGTAACCTCAGCACGTGGGTGGCCATTTTCTCGACCGTCGGCCTCAACGTCACCTTCTTCCCCATGCACTTCCTCGGTCTGCTCGGCATGCCGCGCCGCACTCACACCTACCTCGAAGGCTTCGGTTGGGAGACTTACAATTTGGTCTGCACGATCGGTGCCTACATCCTTGCCTTCGGCATCTTCCTTCTTGTCGTCGATATCATCCGCTGTTTCCGTAGCGGTGAACCGGCCGGCAACGATCCTTGGGATGCTCGCACGCTGGAATGGACGACAACCTCCCCGCCCCGGGTTTATAATTTCGCCAAAACGCCGATCATCCCTGCTCGCGACGCGCTCTGGGAACACAAATACGGCCCCGAAAACCGTCGCATTACCTTTGAAGACGACCACGGCCACGGCATCCACATGCCCAGCCAATCCTGGATGCCCTTTATCGCCTCCTTCGGCTTCATTCCACTCGGACTAGGCATGTCTCTGATGCAAGCCGGCATTCCTTACATGGGCTATTTTGCGATCTTCGGACTCGTCTTGATCGGCATGGGTGTGGCCCTCTGGGCGATCGAAGGTCCCGGCGGCTACCACTTGCACCCTGAGGAAGACGCCATCTAGTTCCAACATCTCAGCTTTCCTACAATTCAGTATTCGAAAATAGAATGTCCGATACAGCCACAGCATCTCACGAAGACGGCCACGCCAGTCTGATCATTGACAATAAGAAGCTACTGATGTGGCTTTTCCTCGGTTCGGACTGTATGTTTTTTGGCACGCTGATTTCGACGCACCTGATCTACCGTAAGCTCTACCCCGAGTCTTTCGAGCCAACCGCCCTGTTCAGCCTGGAGCTCACCTCGTTTTCGACCTTCATCCTCCTGATGAGCTCCTTCCTCATGGCACTGGCCGTCTCGGCCATGCACAAGGGTGAACTGAAAAGTTTCCGGCGCAATGTGATCGGAGTCATCTTTTTCGGCCTCATCTTCCTAGGCTGTCAAGTGTATGAGTTCGCCCACTTTGTACACGAAGGGCTCACCCTCTCAACCAACACGTTCGGCTCTACTTTCTACATGATGACCGGCACGCACGGTGTCCACGTAGCCATCGGTGTGTTCTGGTTGATCTGCATGTATTTCTACTCACACACCGGTAAGATGGATGCCCATGAAAGTGCGATTGATGTCGAGGTAGCCGGCCTGTATTGGCACTTCGTCGACATCGTCTGGATCGTCATTTTCACAGCAGTCTACTTGATCGAGTTTATTTAAATTTGTTTACTGAGCACCAAAGCGCTTTATCAGCCTACAAACATCATGTCTGAAGCCGAATACCACCCACTCCCCGTCGCCACCGAATCGCACAAAGACAGCGAAACGGAAAAGTATCATGCTTTTGTAAATCTCGCTTTGGGCCTCGCCGCCATTACCGGCATCGAGCTCGTCCTAGTGTATCTCCCTTTCAACACGGTCTTCATCTTCACCGTGCTCTTGTCACTCTCGCTGTTCAAATTCATCGCGGTGATCGCCTGGTTCATGCACTTGATCTATGACAAGTTGATTCTAACCTTGGCCTTTGGAACGGGTATGGCGATCGCCACCGGCACTTTTATTGCGCTCGGCTTCCTCTTTTCGCGCGGCAATGTCGACATGGACGCCATTACTGGGTTTTAATCCCGCTAGCGCCTGAACTGGTGCATTGCCGAAAGAGTGAGAGGGCAGATCTACAAGCCGCCTTTTAGTGGGCGACCTATCATAACACACCTCTAATTGGGCTGGCCCGATCAAGATTGCGACCTTTAAATTTTAAGCGTCGATCACTTGCCCATTCTATGTGGCCGAAAGCCTTCACTTTCGGCGACAATCATCACTCTTAACCGTAGCCAAAACATCAGAATCTGGACATCTTGAGACTGATACCAAGCACGCACTCTACTTCCGCCGTCCCATGCAGCTACACTGGCACACCGAACCGCTCCTCCTGATCACCCTGCTGGGTCTAGGCTGGCTGTATGCACTCGCCATCGGTCCCTTCCGTAGCCGCTTCGCCAGGAAAGCGCCCTTCCCTCTGCGGCCATGCATCCTTTTTTATCTCGGACTCATCGTGACTTATCTGGCCGTGGGATCACCACTTGACCAATTGGGCGAACAATTCCTCTTTTGTGCACATATGTTGCAGCACATGTTGCTTATTTATGTTGCGACAACGCTTTTCATCTATGGCACCCCCGCCTGGTTGATTGATTGGCTGCTACGACCTGAATGGCTGCGCAAAGTGATGAGCCTACTCACCCATCCGGCCTGCGGAGGCCTGCTCTTTACATTTGTCTATACAGTCTGGCACGTGCCCGCACTTTATGAGGCGGCGCTCCACGACAAACGCATCCACATCCTAGAGCACTGGACGATGTTCTCATTGGGCTTTATCATGCTCTGGCCCTATCTTACGAACTCAACCCATGTGCCACGCCGCAGTTACGGCATCCGCATGTTGGCGATCTTCCTGTTGATGGTCGGGCAGTTGCCTGTTTTTGCCTTTCTATCTTTCGCCGGTGAGGCAATCTATCCGACCTATGTCTGGGCACCACGCATCATCGACCTCGACCCTCTGAACGACCAGATCCTAGGTGGCATTATCATGAAAGTCGTGAACATGGGCTTTTCGCTTACAATTCTCGGTATTTCCTTCTACTATTGGGCTAAAAGTGAAGAAGGCGACGATCTAGCAGTCACTCCACTGCACGCGGCGGACGCCTCTGATTCAATCTAACCGTATCAAATGACCTGGGAAATCCTATTCGTGTTCGCCTTGTTGATCTTCGCGATCACCAGCTTCATCTGGGAGCGTATTTCAGCGGACCTTACCTCAATGACGGTTTTCGGCGTCTTACTCTTCGTCAGCATGATCACGGAGAGCGATGCACTGCCGACTCTGGACGCTACCCTCGGGGTCTTTGGGAACTCTGCACCGCTAACCATCGCAGGGATGTTTATCGTCAGCGCTGCACTTGAAAGGACCGGAGCCATCGACCTCATAACCGGGTATTTACGAAAGCTGGTCAAATTCCCTTACCGTGGCTTTATCTTCATTATGGTCATCGGCGTCGCTGCCGTTTCAGCCTTCGTTAACAACACGCCCGTCGTCATCGTCTTGATGCCTGTCATCCTCTCGCTCTCACGCGAGATGGGGGTGGCCTCCTCGAAGCTACTCATCCCGCTTTCCTACGCCTCGATCTTCGGCGGCACGTGCACACTGCTTGGCACCAGCACCAACTTGCTTGCCAGCGGCATCCTCCGCGATGCCGGACATGAACCAATCGGGATGTTTGAGTTGGCTGCAGTCGGCCTACCCATCCTGACCTTCGGCACTGTCTATCTGGTGCTCTTTGGGAATAAACTGCTCCCCCATCGCGAAACACTGACCTCCATACTGAGCGATGAAGAGCGAAAAGAATTTATCACGGAAGCTTTCATCCGTGCCGGATCTGATCTACACGGACGCACTGCCCGGGAGGGCAATCTTCTCAAAAAACGAGGCATCCGCCTACTTGAAATCGTTCGACACGGCATCGCAGTGCCTGGCGACCCAAAAGAACAGAAACTTCAATATGGCGACCGTCTCGTCTTGGCCTGCCGCCCTTCCGGCGTCGCCGAAGCGCACTCCATGAAGGGTATCACCATGCAATCCGAACTCGCTGAAGGTCTCGAGACCATCGCGACGGATGAAGGTGCCCTCGTCGAGGGCGTAGTCGCGCCTCACGCCTCCGTCTCAGGCCTGACGCTCGGCGAGATCAATTTCCGCCAACGTTTCCGCATGGTGGTGGTCGCGGTTCACCGCAAAGGCACGAACCAACGGGAGCGCCTTTCCAGCCTGCGACTGCAGGCTGGCGATACGCTCCTGATGATGGGTTCGACCGAAGCCATCGATGCCCTCGCCAATAGCGACGATATTATCATCCTGGACCGCCCTCGAGTGCCCGCACGCAGCCAGCGTCTCAAGATGCCCATCGTCATCTGCACCACAGTCGCCATCGTCATCATGGCCACAATCAACTTAGTGCCAATCGTCGCAGCCGTATGCCTAGGAGTCGCCCTCATACTCCTCTCCGGTTGCATGAAAGCAAAGGACGCCTATGCCTCTGTCGAATGGAGCATCCTTATCATCATCTTCGGCATGCTCGCGCTCGGCCAGGCAATGGACTCAACAGGAGCGAGCCTGCTGATCGCTGAAAAAATGACTAGCCTCGTTGGCCACTTTGCGCCCGAGCAACACCAGAACCTGATCATGCTCGCGCTGATCTACATCATCACGTCCACCTTCACCGAATTCCTCTCAAATAATGCGGCGGTCGCCCTCATGGTGCCTATCGCCTTGGGCATTGCTATGCACCTCGGAGTGGATCCACGCCCTTTCGTCGTCGCTAGCTGTATTGCGGCTTCGGCCAGCTTCGCCACTCCTATTGGCTATCAAACCAATACCTACGTCTATGGCGTCGGCGGCTATCGTTTCTTCGACTTTACCAGGATCGGCCTACCATTAAACCTGATCTGCTTCGTAGTAACCGTCACCGCCGTGCCGCTCTTCTGGGATTTTTAAGGCCGTCTACAGATTTAACTAAACTGCAAGCGGTTCCGCATCCCGGCTCGCATCCCGCATCCCAGCATACCCCATCAAATGTAGTACATCTCTGCGTCCGCATCCTTCACGACGAAATCTTCGAGCGTATATTCACGCATTTTCATTCCGAAACTAGCCCCAATTTCGCTCCATATCCCCGCGACGCGTTCACCAGAATGGCCTTGATTTTCAAAACTACGCTCAAGTAACTCGCTGTCAACAGCTTCCACGATTTCAATCAGGGTTATGCTCTTCGGAGCCCGCGCGAGCGCATAGCCACCCTGCTTGCCCCGCTTACTGATAATTAGACCGACACTGCGCAACTCATTAAGGATTTGCACCAAGTAATTTGCCGGAATTGCTTCGGCAGTCGCCAAGGCCTCTATGTGCGCCAGCTTATCTTCCCCATAGGTACGGCCCAGTTGCGCCAAAACACGGCAGGCATATTCAAGTTTATGGGAAAGCTTCACAGATCTTAAATTAGGCTTATGACTCAAGAAGTAAACTTTAAATAGACATCGTGCCGCAGGCTACTTGTCCCACCCGGTGTCCAGCCCGAAATTCATAGATCTGCCTCCTTGGGGCGAGGCCTCTAGGCAAGAGTGCACCCAGCCCCACAGCACTACATTTTTTGAATCTCAAGCAATTGAATATCAATATTTTAGGTAATATAAAAAAAATGCAAACAATGCATACTTTTTAGTAGCCAGCACCCAATCCCGACCCTATAAAATCAAGTCTTATGCCAGAAGATACAACGCCTGATCAATTAGATGCAAAAGCGGCCCTCGATGCCGCCTCAAAAGACGTCTACGACTCCTCTAAAATCCAAAAACTCGAAGGCCTCGAAGGTGTGCGCAAGCGCCCTGACATGTATATCGGCGACACCAACGAACGCGGACTCCACCACTGTGTATTTGAGATCGTGGATAATTCAATCGACGAGGCTCTCGCAGGCCACTGCTCCGAGATCACCGTAAGCATACACAACGACGGTTCTTGCTCGGTCGAGGACGACGGGCGCGGCATACCGGTCGATATCCACCCGAAATACCAGATTCCATCGCTGGAACTGGTCATGACGAATCTCCACGCCGGCGGAAAGTTCGGCAAAGGTGCCTATCAAGTGTCCGGCGGTTTGCACGGGGTCGGCGCCAAGTGTGTCAACGCCGTCTCCGAGTGGTTTGAAGTCGAAGTGCGCCGCGACGGTAAAGTCCACAAAATGGAATTCTCGCGTGGCAAGACGACCTCCAAGATGAAAATCATTGGCGAGACCAAACGCACCGGCACGCGCATCGCCTTTTCACCTGACCCGGAAATCTTCCTCACGACCCGTGATTTCAAATTCGAGCTTCTCGGAAAGCGTCTCCGAGAACTCGCCTTCCTCAATCCTGGAATTAATATCAACTTTGTCGACGAGCGCGTCAATAAGACGGAGTCCTTTATCTTCAAAGACGGCATCGCTGAGTACGTCACCTTCCTCAACGAAAACAAAAACGTCCTCCACCCCGACCCCATCAGCTTCCATGGCGAAGCGCCGACCCCAAATCCAGACCTCGACGCCAACATCGTCGTCGATATCGCCTTTCAATACAACGATAGCTATAACGATCAGATTTACGCCTACGCCAACTCCATCCATAATATTGAAGGCGGCACCCACCTGTCCGGCTTCCGGACCGCCCTCACACGCGTGATCAATGCCTATGGCAAAGCCAACAACCTGATCAAGGATAAGGAACCCAACCTTTCCGGAGAAGACGCCCGCGAAGGCCTCACCGCGATCGTCTCGGTCAAAGTCCCGGAACCACGTTTCGAAGGCCAGACCAAGACGAAGCTCTCCAACGGCGAGGTCGATGGCATTGTCCAGAAAATCACAGGCGAGGAGCTTAAATACTACTTTGAGACCAACCCGCAGGTGGCCAAAAGACTGATCGACAAGTGCCTCAACGCAGCGCGCGCCCGCGAAGCCGCACGCAAAGCGCGCGAAACCGTGCGGAAAGGTGCCCTTTCCTCCGGCGGACTACCTGGCAAGCTGGCCGACTGCTCTTCGAAGGATCCCGCCAACTCCGAGCTTTACATTGTGGAGGGTGACTCGGCCGGTGGTTCGGCCAAGCAAGGCCGCGACCGCGCGACGCAAGCCATCCTCCCGATCCGGGGTAAACTCCTAAACGTGGAGAAGGCCCGCCTCGACAAGGTGCTCGGCAACAACGAAATTCGCACGCTCATCACCGCTGTCGGCACTGGTATCGGCGACCACGAAGGAGATGGCGCTTTCGACGCCAGCAAGGCCCGCTACCACAAGATTATTCTCATGACAGATGCTGACGTGGACGGTGCGCACATCCGCACGCTCCTCCTTACCTTCATCTTCCGACAGATGCGCGGCTTGATCGAGGCCGGCTATGTCTACATCGCCCAGCCCCCGCTCTATAAAATCAAGCGCAAGCGCCGCGAACAATACGTCGACAACGACGCACAACTCAACCGCATCTTGCTTGAGCTCGGCTCAGAAGATGTCACACTCGTCCGCCTGCGGGATGGTCGTGAGCTCTCCGGAGAAACGGTCGACCACCTGGTCGAGTGCATGTCGCGCCTTGAAATGATAGGCCGTGGCGTGACCCGTTACGGTTGCGAGTTCGCCCAATACCTCGACCAGCACGAAGATGGCAGCTATAAACTACCCCGCTACATCGTCCGAATCCGCACGGGTAACGAAGAAGAATTCCGCTTTCTGAAAAACGACGACGACCGTATCGCCTTTCACAGTGAGTTCAATCTGACCGATGAAGACGGCCACGACACCGTCATCCGCGAAATTACTAGCGAAGAAGGTGTCAAGATTCAGCAGCGTATTTCGCTCCACGAAATCTTCGAGTCGACTGAGATGACCAAGCTTCTCTGCGAGCTGGCCGATGCCGGCATGGATATTAAGCAATTCTCCAAAAGTGAAGCGCCTCGCTACCAAGTCATCGAGAACAAGGGCGACGAAAAGAAGGAGAACATCATTGAACTGTATTCCATCATTGAACTCATCGAAAACATACGCGCGATCGGCCGCCGCGGCCTCAGTATCCAGCGCTACAAAGGTCTTGGTGAAATGAATCCTAAACAGCTCTTCGAAACCACGATGGATCCCAAAACCCGTCGCCTCCTCAAAGTCGACATCGCCGATGCTGCCCTGGCAGATGGCATCTTCTCCATGCTGATGGGCGAAGATGTGCCCAGCCGCCGCGCCTTCATCGAAGACAATGCCCTCAACGTCTCATACCTCGACGTCTAACCCTAGCGAATAGCTAAGAACTCATAGCGAAGCTTTTGATCAAAACGATATTCGTCATCCGCCATTCGCCATCCAAAATCATTTTAAACGAAGTTTAAAAACATGTCAGACATTCCCACAGACTCACACAACCCCACGCACACGCGCCCGGAAGTCACCTCGATTACCGATATCATGCAGACGGCCTACATCGATTATTCGATGTCCGTCATCGTCAGCCGGGCCCTGCCCGACGCACGTGACGGGTTGAAGCCCGTGCAGCGACGCATCCTCTACGCCATGCTGCGTGAAGGTTTGCTCCATAATCGTCCGTTTGACAAGTGCGCCGGTGTCGTTGGGGAAGTCCTCAAGAACTACCACCCCCACGGTGACAGTTCCGTCTATGACACTCTAGTCCGCCTAGCCCAGCATTGGGTGATGCGCTATCCGTTGATCGTGCCACAGGGCAACTTCGGCTCGATCGACGGCGACTCCGCAGCCGCCTATCGTTATACCGAGTGTAAACTCGAAGGCATCGCTGAAGATCTACTCAAAGATATCGACGAGGACACGGTCGACTTTGTGCCGAATTACAAAGAGAGCTCGACCGAGCCTTCCGTCTTGCCCGCCGCCCTACCGAACCTATTGATGAATGGTTCGACCGGAATCGCCGTCGGCATGACAACCAATATTCCGCCGCATAACCTTCATGAAATTATCGATGCAACCGTCGCGATCATCGACAATCCGAAGATTGAGCTCGATGAATTGATCCAAATCATACCCGGCCCCGACTTCCCCGGTGGTGGCTTTATCCACGGCAAGTCAGGCATCGATAGCTACCTCAAAACCGGTCGTGGGATCGTCCGCACACGTGGCATCGCCGAAGTCGTCGAGAACAAAGGCAAGGAGGAGATCATCATCTCCGCTATCCCTTATAATGTGAACCGCGCCTCCCTCGTCATTCGCATCGCCGAACTGATCAAGGAGAAAGCTATCGACGGCATCTCCGATCTTCGCGATGAATCTACCGAGACCACGCGCATCGTCATCGAACTCAAACGCGGCGCAATCCCTCGCGTGATCATTAACCAACTCTACAAGAGCACACCACTCGAAAGCTCTTTCGGCGTGATCCTCCTCGCGCTCGACAACCGTCGCCCCAAGCAAATGAACATCAAAGAGATGCTCACTTGCTATATCGATCACCGCCGCGAGGTCATCTACCGCCGCACGGCCTTCCGCCTGCGTAAGGCCGAAGCCCGCGCCCACATCCTCGAAGGTTACAAGATCGCCCTCGATAACCTGGATGACTTTGTCAAAATCATCCGCGCTTCGAAGAATCGTGACGAGGCCAAGGTCGCCCTCATGGCCAAGTATCCTCTCACCGAGATACAGACCAACGCCATCCTCGAGCTGCGTCTCTACCAACTCACCGGCCTCGAGCGAGGTAAGATCGAAGAAGAATACCTCGGACTCATGGCCCTGATCGAAGAGCTCCGTGCCATCCTCGACAACGAGCAAAAACTCCTCGCCGTGATCAAAGAAGAACTCGGAGAGATGAAGGAAAAATACGGCAATCCACGCCGCTCGCAGATTCTTGCAATCGACGGTGATCTTTCGATGGAAGATATCATTCCGAACGAAGGCTGCATGATCACCATCTCGCACAAGGGCTTTATGAAGCGCACCTCGCTTGACGAGTATCGCTCGCAGAAGCGAGGTGGTAAAGGCGTGATCGGCTCAGGCCAGTATGAAGACGACTTTGTGGAGCATCTCTTCACAGCCTCAACGCACGACTTCATCATGTTCTTCATGAACAACGGCCGCGTCTATGTAGAGAAAGTCTACCATATCCCCGAGGGCAGCCGTACCGCCAAGGGACGGGCCATAGCCAACATCATCGAGCTCCAGGAGGGTGAAAAAATCGCCGCAATGATCTGCGTCAAAGACTTCGCCGAATCCGAGCAGAGTATTATTCTCGCTACCGAAAAGGGAGTCGCCAAAAAAACCCGACTCTCCGACTATAAGAACCACCGCAAGGGTGGCCTCATCGGCATTAATATCGATGAGGGGGATAAGCTGATCGGCGCACGTCTGACCAACGGCAGTGACGACGTCCTCCTCGTCACCAGTAATGCTCAGTCGATTCGCTTCCCGGAAACAGACCTCCGTGAGCAAGGCCGTGCTACGCGTGGCGTCCGTGGTATAAAACTCAAGAGCGCAGAAGACAAGGTGGTTGCCATCGAAATAGTGAATCCCGAAGAAAAACTTCTCATCGCCGGCGCCAATGGCCTCGGCAAGCGCACTGAATTTGACGACTACCGCGTCCAATCCCGCGGCGGGTCAGGCATCATCGCGATCAAGTCGGACAAAGTCGCCGGTGCACTCAGCGTGACGGACGAAGACGAAATCATGATGTTTACTCTGAAAGGCCAGGCTGTTCGCAGCCCGATCAAAGACGTCCGCATCACCGGTCGTGCAGCCAGTGGCGTCAAACTCGTCAACCTCGCCGAGAAGGATGAGCTCATCGGTATCAGCAAAGTTATCGCCACAGAGGAAGACCAATCCGGCGAAGACGATGGAGATGAGACCGGAGAGACATTCCCAGCGGAAGCCATCGACGAATAGGCAGTGTTCCGAAGCACTCTAGGGCACTTCTGGATAAACATTCTGTTTGCAGGAAGGGGCATGGCAGTGTCTGTGCCCCTTACAAGCTCTTGATAAAAGCTCGAAAACTGTAAATAGCGCTAAAAATAGGCTTGATTCACCTAGTGGCAACGGCATCGTCTCCGTTTTCCCAAATCTGGACGGTTAGCTCAGCTGGTTAGAGCACCTCGTTTACACCGAGGGGGTCGTGGGTTCGAATCCCTCACCGTCTACCATTTTTTATCGTTGAGACGGGGGATTGATACATGAATCCCCCTGACCCATTATGCGCCACATTATCTCAATTCTCGTCGAAAACAAATTCGGAGTTCTCGCCCGCATCGCTGGAATGTTCAGCGGCCGCGGATTCAATATCGAGACTCTGAATGTAGGCCCGATGATAGATGACAAGTTCTCGCGCATCACGGCCACAATTGTCGGTGACGGTGAAGCACTCGACCAAGCGATCAAGCAGGTCAATAAGCTGATCAATGTGCTCGAAGTGACTGAGTTTTCCAGCGGCCAAGCGACTGAACGCGAACTCGTCATGCTTAAAGTGACCGCGTCCGCCGGACAACGCTCCGAAGTCATGCAGGTATGCGACATCTTTCGCGCTAAGATCATCGATGTCGCCCCGGAGAGCATGAACATCGAAATGACCGGTAATGCGAATAAAGTCACGGCATTCCTCAATCTAATCGAACCCTACGGCATTGTTGAAATGGCCCGCAGCGGCAACCTTGCCCTCAAACGCGGCTAATTCACCTCCTTGCCACCTTTCATTAACTTTTCACTAACATAGGGCGTGCCAACACTCCCGCAAACAACGATACATATGCCTGCAAAAGTCTATACAGATAAAGACGCTGATCTGCGCACACTTAAAAAGAAGACCCTCGCCATCATCGGTTACGGTTCTCAGGGTCACGCACACGCCCAAAACCTTAAGGACAGTGGTCTCAATGTGATCATCGGTCTTTACAAAAAGAGCAAGTCCGCGGCGGTCGCCCGCAAACAAGGTTTCGAGGTTTACGAAACTGCTGAAGCTGTAAAGCTCGCCGACGTCATCATGATCGCAGTGCCCGACATGAAGCAGGCTGAAGTTTACGAAAACGACATCCTCCCCAACCTGACAAAGGGCAAAACACTCGCATTTACACATGGTCTGGCCATCCACTTTGGTCTGATTAAAGCTCCCAAAGGGATTGATGTCATCATGGTCGCCCCCAAGGGCCCCGGTCACGTTGTCCGCAGCCAATTCGTCGAAGGCAAGGGCGTCCCCGCTCTCATCGCGATCAACAAAGGCTCGTCCAAAGATGCCAAGAAGATCGCTCTGGCATGGGCAAAGGGAGTCGGCGGCACTCGCGCCGGCGTGATCGAGACGACCTTCAAGGAAGAATGCGAGACCGACCTCTTTGGCGAACAAGCCGTCCTCTGCGGTGGTGCCTCCGCTCTGGTCATGGCTGGTTTCGAAACCTTGGTCGAAGCTGGCTACCAGCCTGAGATGGCTTACTTCGAATGCTTGCACGAACTGAAGCTCATCGTCGACCTGATGGTCGAGTCCGGCATCTCCGGCATGCGTTTCTCCATTTCGGAAACTGCTGAGTGGGGCGACTACATTTCAGGTCCGCGTGTTATCAATGCCTCTTCCAAGAAGGCCATGAAAGCGATCCTCAAGGACATCCAGTCCGGCAAGTTCACCAAGAACTGGGTCAAGGAATACAAGGACGGCCTGCCCAACTACAAACAGTTTATTAAGGACGGCCAAAACCACCCGATCGAAAAGACCGGCCAGCGCCTCCGCGCACTCATGCCTTGGGTCAAGAAGCGCAACATCAAGGGTTCGCAGGCTTCCTACAACTAAGCAATTTCGCATTTGATATCCAAAGCGGTCGTTGGTTGATTCCTACGACCGCTTTTTGTTTTAAGCGATGCCGCCCCCCCCCACACACACTCTCTCTCCACTCTCCACTTCCCACTCCACGCTATTATATTTTGAAACAAAATATAATCCACATAGCCACACGAAAGAGCCCGCTGGCCCTCAAGCAGACAGCGGCGGTACTCGAATGCCTGGGTGAAGCGATGCCGGATCAGTGTTTCGAGAGCCTCGAATTGACGACTCAAGTGGATCAACGCCTCAAGTGGTCCCTTGAAAAACGGGGGGGCATCGGTCTCTTCACCAAAGAGCTTGAAGAAGCGCTCCTCGAAGGCAGGGCGGATCTCGCCGTCCACAGCGCCAAAGATATGCCCACCACGACCCCGGAGGGTTTGGCTGTGGCGGGCTATCTCCCCCGCGCGCGCGCCAACGATTGCCTCATCCGTCAAAAGAACTGTGCCGATCCCGCATTGATTGCGACGAGCAGCCCGCGTCGGCGGGCGCAACTCGGCAAGCGCTTCCCCCATGCGGAATGGTCCACCATTCGCGGCAATGTGGGCACGCGCCTCAAAAAAATAGTAGACGGCGCCTGCGAGGCCAGCATCCTCGCCGCCGCAGGTCTGGACCGGCTGGAAATTTCACAGTTTGAAGGCCTTGTTTTCGAAATGCTTTCCTTCGAAGAGATGGTGCCGGCTCCCGGTCAGGCGGCCATCGCTATCCAGTGCCGCGAGGAAGCGCTTGAAACCTACGCTCATCTTTTCTGCGAACGCACAAAAATCGCCGTATCTTTGGAAAAGGGCTTTCTCAAAAGACTCGGTAGCGGTTGCCAGATTCCGGTTGGCGCCTATTACCATGAGGACACCTTCCACATCTTCCACCCGGAAACGGGCTACCGCGCCTTCAATCTCGACATTCAAAAACCAGAAGACATCGAACCCACGCTCGACCGAATTCTCAAAGATTTACAACTCTAAGGCGCCTCCGTATTCCGCCACGACTCACTCCGTTCGTTTCGCTCGCAAACTCAGCAGCCGCTCCCCCCGAACTCTTCACGACTCACTCTCCACTCTTCACTCGGCCGAAGGCCGCCCCCCGTATCACATGTCCGAAACAGGAAAAGTCTATCTTATCGGCGCAGGCCCCGGCGACCCAGGTCTCGTTACCGTGCGTGCGCGCCAACTGATCGAACGAGCCGATGTCATCGTCTACGACTACCTCGCTAATCCGCAAATTCTCGATTGGGCGCGAGACGAGGCCGAGCGCATCTATGTCGGCAAAACCGCGGGGCGTCACTCCATCCCGCAAGATGAAATTGAGGAAATCCTCGTCGCTCGGGCGAAGAAGGGCCTTCAGGTCGTCCGGCTCAAAGGAGGCGACCCTTTCGTCTTCGGGCGTGGCGGTGAGGAAATTCAGGAGCTTGAGATCGATAAGATCCCCTACGAGATCGTGCCCGGGGTGACCGCAGCCCTAGCCACTGCCGCTTACGCAGGCATCCCTCTCTCCCACCGTAATTTCAGCTCCGCGATCACCTTCCTAACAGGGCATGAAAACCCGGAAAAACACACCCTAAGTATCGATTTCCGAGATTACGGAACCACTAAAGGCACCCTCTGCATCTACATGGGCATCGGCCAGCTGCCCCGGATCGTCAATGAACTCAAGGCGGGCGGCATGTCCGGCGAGATGCCTGTCGCCATCATCGAGTGGGCGACCCTCAACCGCCAGCGCTCAGTCTTTTCCACCCTCGACTCTATCGTGGCCGATCTAGAAGCTTCCGGTCTCGGCGCACCTGCCATGGTTGTGATCGGGGAGGTGGTTGCCCAACGAGCCAAAACTGAATGGTTTGAAGGCCGCCCTCTCTTTGGTAAACGTATTGTCGTCACCCGAGCTCGCGAACAAGCTGGCCAACTCTCGGCCCTGCTGACTAGCCAGGGCGCCGAAGTCATCGAGCTGCCCTTTATCTCTGTTGAACAACACTTTGACCCCAAGCGTCTTGGCGAAGTGCTTGCCGGCATCGCCGTATACGAGTGGATCATCTTCACCAGCGCGAATGGCGTGAAGCATTTCTTTGATCTGTTTTATAAAGCCTACGACGACATCCGCTGCCTCGGCCCCATGCGTATCGCCGCCGTCGGTGCCGCCACCGCGCAGGAGATTGAAAAGCATAAGCTCAAGGTCGATCTCATCCCAAAAAAGGCCAACGCCGACGCGCTGGCCCAGGAACTCATCGAGAATGAAGGCGTCGAAAGCGTCCAGATACTGGTCGTCACGGGTAACCAGAACCGCGAGAGTCTCGTTCAGCGCCTCGAATCCGACGAGGGCCGCGCCATCGTCGATACCCTGTCTGTTTACCGGACGAGTAAAAGCGATCTCCGTAAAAATCCAGCCGCCGAACGTTTCCGCCAGGAAGGCGCTGACGCCGTACTCTTCACCAGTTCGTCTACGGTCAAGTCCTTTGTCGACCAACACGCCGACCTGAAGCTTGAGAACGGCGCACGCAAGCCCGCCTTCGGCAGCATCGGTCCCCTCACGACCAAGACCCTCAAAGAACTCAAACTTCCGGTTGCTTTTGAAGCCACGCAAGCCAGTCTCGAACACTTCGTCGTCGAAACGATGAGTTTCCTCCGCGCCTAATCGGACACCCAGTCAGGTTTACGTCTTAAAATACACTCCACAAACAAGTCATGCCGTAGTCCCGAAGGGCGAATGCGGAATTATAAAATAAAAAACCACAGATAATCACGGATACACAGAGATCAAAGAGCACATAACTCTATGTTCACCTGTCCATCCGTAGCCATAAACAGTCACACCATGAACGTCACACTCGAAACCACTCAAGGCTCTATCGTATTCACACTCTTCGACGACATCGCACCGAAGACCTGCGAAAACTTCACGACCCACTGCAAGAACGGCTATTACGACGGCGTCATCTTCCACCGTATCATCGAAGACTTCATGATTCAAGGCGGCGACCCCACAGGCACGGGCCGCGGCGGCGAATCTATCTGGGGTAAAAACTTCGAAGACGAGTGCGCCCGCGATGTCAAATTTGACAAGCCCGGCCTACTCGCCATGGCCAACGCTGGACCCGGGACGAATGGCAGCCAGTTCTTTATCACCACCGCCGCCACTCCATGGCTGCACATGAACCACACCATCTTCGGCGAAGTCACCAACGGTATGGATGTGGTCAAGAAATTGGAATCGGTTGAAAAAGGACCGGGTGACCGCCCAATCAACGAGCAGAAGATCATCGCCACAATATTCAGCGAGTAAAATTCGGGCTACTATGTTCATCAACGAGCGGTTCTGAAAGGAGCCGCTTTTTTTGAGCCGTTAATGGTTTAAAGCGTGATTCACGCTCAGTGCTAATAGCAGAATGATCGAAATAAATTGTGTGCTGTCTCTGCCTTTTGTGATTCATTCAATATAATGCAATTTCTAGCACTGCATGGTTTCACAGGACGCGGGAGCGATTTTAAGATGTTTGCCGAACTCATTGGCGGCGAGTGGCACTGCCCCGACCTCCCCGGTCACGGCCCAGATCCGCAGCTAGACTGCACCCCCGTAGCCACCGTCGAATTCCTCGAAAGAGAACTCGCCACGATCTACTCTCCTCTTCCCACTCCAAAGAATATCCTCTTAGGCTATTCATTAGGCGCGCGCGCCGCCCTCCAGCATGCCGTCGCCTACCCTGAAGTCTGGGACGCACTGATCCTCATCAGCCCCAACCCCGGGATCGAAGATCCCGCCGAGCGAGCCGCACGCCGCTCTGCAGACGAAGTCCTTGCTCAGCGGATTGAGCGTCACGGTGCGCTCGCCTTTATCGAGTTTTGGAAAGAGACCCCGATGATCCGTAGCCAAAAAAACATCTATCCCGAGGTGCGTGCCAGAATGGCCGCCACCCGCCAAGCCCATACCACCGAAGGCCTCGCTGCCAGCCTCCGCCAATTCGGTCAAGGCACCTGCCCCAACCTATGGCCAGAGTTGAACAGACTCAACATGCCCCTCCTCATCATCTCCGGCGAAAAGGATCATAAATACACGCAAATCGCCAAGCGCATGGCACCCCCACGCCGCACTCCCAACTCTCCACTCCACACGCATGCTGTCATAAACAGCGTCGGCCACATGCCCCATCTCGAAGCCCCGGACGCGACCGCCGAAGTGATTCACCAGTTTCTCAATACGAATCTTTAGACTGGAAGCGTCGGAATCCGTAGTGGTGACATCCGAGAATGACCGGAATTACACTTGCCTCAGTCAAAGCAGACCCACTGAACGCTTCGCGCTACGTTCGCGCTACGTTCGCGCTACGTTCGCGCTACGTTCGCGCTACGTTCGCGCTACGTTCGCGCTACGTTCGCGCTAGGGCTTACTCGATATTCGGAAGCTTGGGGTCTTTTTTGATGTGTTCGGGGAAGTTTTTGATCGCAAACTTGAGGGAATCGACGACGCGTCCTTCCGTCAACTGGATGGCATCGAAGATGTTGGGGAGGTCATTACGCCAAAACAAGTTGCGCGTGCTGCTTTCATAGATTTCTAGAGTCAGATGGAGACGTGTCGCCATACGCTTAGCGTGGTCGTCACGGCGTCCCATCACTTCCATGTAGGGATCGATGTGATCAAAAGGATCCGCATAGGGGCTGAATGATTTTTTCCACTTCACGACTGCGTAGAAGTCGGAGTTAGCATCAACAGCTTCAAAACCGCGCGCTTCGAGCTGGTTAGTGATCGTCTGCTCGGAAAGTTGTTCCAGCAGAATCCCCTCCGACTCGCGGAAGTTCATCCCGCTGACGATCGTATGCTTGTAGCTGAAGGTGTCGAGCGAAGTGAAATTGATCGTTTTGACGAACTCGGCGTTGGGCGGAGGCGTGGACATACACCCGGAAAAGAGGCAGAGGAGCGCGAGCGGAGCGAAGAGGCGTAATGCAGATATCATGAAAGGAATATAGCGAACCGGAGGTGGATTTCAAACTAGGAAATACAGTTAGTAGAGTCGAGGGAGCGAGACTCGGGATACGAGATTCGGACGGCTCCCAATTCTCCTCTCATCAAACCGGACGCGCGGATTGACTTCGCCCTTCCGCTGATTGTCACCACAGCGGAGGGTCGTTTGCGGTCATCGGCAGTTGTTGGAGTTTGTAGGTTCCGCGGAGTTAGGCGTTGTTAAAGAACATACGGCTCAACTCAAAATTAAAGGAATTGCTCCATTAACTGTTCTGAATTAAGGACTTGTCCCGCGCCGTCGTATACCATCCAATATCAAAATGCGTTTAACCGAACAGGAACGGAGAAGCCTCTCCATTCTACTGCTGATCTTTATTATAGCAGTGATCGGTTCTTGGGTATTTTGATCGATGCTCGTTACGACACGCCCGGCCAATACTTCTACCTAAACGCAATATGCTCAGAGCATAATTAATGGATCGGAGTCGAACAAGCACTCAAATGACTTCAAGCAATTTGCAGGCTACGCTACAACGGCCTTCGCCCTTACCCTAGTACGAGGCCCTACGAAGCGCTACTACTGCACAAAGGCCGCTTTTTTCAGATTAATAAAATGATCCCAGTCGGAGTCGTAGCTTTGCCCGATGAGTGAGCTCACGAAGGGTCGCCAGCGGGGGCGTTCGGGTTTACGGATAAGCTGCATTTTCGCTTGATGTGGGAGGCGATTAGCCTTGCGGGAGTTACATTTGATACACGAGGTGACAATATTCTCCCACGAGGTGCGCCCGCCGCGATCGCGCGGGATGACGTGATCCATATTCAGGTGCACGGGATCGTAGTGGTTCCCACAGTATTGGCAGCGATAATCATCGCGCTCAAAGAGATTATCACGGGTAAATTTAACTTCCTGAGCGGGTAGCTGATCGTAGCTGCGCAAGAGCAACACCTTGGGCACGCGAATCCGCATACGGACGGTCTGGATAAAGGCCTCATTGTCTGCGGGTGTTTCCTCTTCGGAGTGTGCTAGCCACGCGGCAGAGTCCATCATACGGAAGCTTTCGTCGCCAGTGTAAATGACTTGCGCATGATCCTGAAGGAGGAGACTGAAAGCGCGTTCGACACCGACAATGTTGACCGGTTGCCACAACCGGTTTAAAACCAGAATCCTATATGTAAGACCAGTCCCCATCTGGAAATTATTGAGATAAGCGGTGGCTAGGGGATGTCAACCTTTTCGCACAAAGCTTCACATAATTGACACAACGGTGTCTAAAAAAGTCTAGGACTGACTGCAAAACATTCAGGGCCTTAACTATTCAAGCAAACGCGTCCTGCGGTGCTGCTGGGGAAACTGCAGGATAATTGCGGTGCCCTTATCTTTGCGAGACTCGATATTAATATGACCACCATGTTCGCGCATAATGCGCTCAACGATCATCATACCGAGGCCGTTGCCTTCTTTCTTAGTCGTGTAATAAGCCTGAAATACTTTGGAGAGGTCTTCCTCGGAAATCCCGGAGCCGGTGTCGACGAATTGAAGATAGATATACTCGTCGTCGCGTCGGGCGATGACGCGCAAGCTGCCCCCGAGGTGCATCGCTTCCATCGCGTTTTTAATCAGGTTGAAGAAGACCTGTTTAATCTGACCGCGGTCGCCGAGGATCGAGGGAAGTTTATCGCTAACGGCTACATTAATATTAATCTGGCGGTCGCCCAGCTCTGCTTCCAACACTTGGAGTACCTCTTCAACCAGTTCGACGAGGTCGAGTTCATTCAGATCGGGCTTCTGCGGGCGAACGGCTTCGAGGAAGTGGGTGATGATACCATCCAGCCGCTGCACCTCGCCCTGACAGACTTGTAAGGATTCAACGAGCTGAGCAGCCTCGGCCTTCTCGGCGAGTTTTTTCAGCCTGCGCTCAATAACTTGCAGATGTATAGTCAATGAGTTAAGCGGGTTGCCCAACTCGTGCGCAACGCCGGCGGCTAGGCGTACGATCGAAGAGATGCGCTCAGTCTCGATCCGCTCCTCGATGGAAAGACGCTCTTCGGTCACGTCGGAAAGTACGATGACGTAGCCACCACTGTCGTCGTGGCCGATCTGCGCATCGATCGGCACCATGTATAGCCGCACCACTCGGTGCTCAGGGTAGCTCAGTTCCACTTCGCGCGAGAACACGGGAGAGGATTTTTTCTTTCCCGTCGATGCGTCACCGTCGATCGACTTAGCCAGATCCGGCACCATCTTCCAGAGACGGGTCACACCGATGTCGTTTCCCTTCAGGCCAATCAGACTAATCCCCGCCGCGTTAGCGTATTGCACCACACCGTCTGAGTCGATGACAAGGATACCATCTCGGATAGTATTGAAGACCGTCTCCTGTAACTTGCGTTCACGTGCGAGACGCTGCACAAGAATTCCAAGATTCACCGAATCAAGATCTTCGATCCGCCCGAGTATTTTTTCCAGTCCGGTATTTTTCATGACAAAGCCTTAATTCGACTCTTAATCCTAAAATCAAGAGAGCGTTGATACACTTCAAATGTCTGGTGATCAAATTGCTTAAACATCGATTTTAAGATATCAGCTGGGGAGCGCGCGAGTGAGATTATGAGTGGGATTACGCAGAAGACGTCTAAGGTTTTTCCGGTACGATGAGGCTGATCAGTTCTACTGCGATGTCTTTCTTGTCTGACGGCCCTAGCTGGAGGAAACTGCCGTCGGCGGCGATAAGGAGGACTTCGTTCGTGTCTGAGGCGAAGCCCGCGCCGGCTTGGCTCACGTCATTGGCCACGATCCAGTCGAGGTTCTTGGACTTAAGTTTCTCTTTGGCGTAGGCCGCCAGGTCCTTGGTCTCGGCAGCGAAGCCGACCACGGTCTGGTGCACCTTACGCTCTGTTATGGTTTTCAAGATGTCGGTGGTAGGCTCGAACTCGACGGTCATGGTGGCATCTGCTTTTTTTTCCTTCTGCGCGTGCTGCGTTTTGGGTCGAAAGTCGCTGACCGCCGCCGTCATGATGAGCACGTCGCAGGCGTCAAAGAGTGCATCGACCTGGTGGAACATCTCCTCGGCGGTCACTACGGGGTAGAGGATCGCCCCATTCGGCTCTTCCAAGGCAACGGGCCCCGCGACAAGATCGACCGTCCAACCCGCTTCTAGAGCGGCTTCGGCCAGAGCGAAGCCCATTTTCCCGGTCGACGGGTTACTGATAAAGCGCACCGGATCGATAAACTCACGGGTCGGTCCCGCAGTAATAAGACAGCGAATAGAGCTTGCATTCGACATAAGCCTGAAAACCTTAAGCGAGTACATGCCCGATCCGCAACCCATCAACGCGCCCAATTCAAAAAATCCCGAGCCGACCGAAACGAAGGCCGTGAAGAAGGAGAACACCTTCCTCAACCTGGGATTCAACTTGATCCTGCCCATTCTCCTGCTCAACAAGGGTAAACAGTGGTTCGGCGGCTACTTGGAGCCCTACTTCGAAAATGTGGCGGTGGGCATACTCCTCATTGCCATCGCATTTCCGGTCATTTATTTCGTCTACGATTACTTCAAGCGATCCAAATATAATGTTTTTTCAATCCTCGGACTAATCAGCGTCCTCCTGACCGGGGGCATCGGTATTCTGGAAATACCGACGGAGTGGTTCGCAGTAAAGGAAGCCGGTATCCCTCTCATGCTCGGGCTCGCCGTGCTGATCTCGCTGAAGACACCTTACCCGCTCATCCACACCCTCCTTTACAATCCGGAGATCATCGACGTGGACAAAGTGCATAACGCGCTCGTCGCACATCAGTCAGAATCAGCATTCGAGCGCTTGCTGACACGCTGCACCTGGCTGCTGGCTGGCTCGTTCCTCATCAGCGGGGTATTAAACTTCCTTCTGGCACGCTGGATTGTGGTTAGCCCGAGCGGCACGGATGCCTTCAACTCGGAAGTCAGTAAAATGATGGCCTGGAGTTGGCCAATCATCGCGATCCCCAGCATGGCGATCATGATGTATGCACTGATGCAGCTCCTCGGCGGCATCAAAAAGATGACCGGACTGGAGCTAGAAGAGGTGCTCCACGGAGCGAAGACGGAAAAAGAATAGCGGCGATCGCCCAGCTTGCGTAGCCCGCGGCTTCAGCTAGGGCTTTTGTCGATTCGCTAGCCCTACTACCTAGCTGGAGTGCTTGCTGTAGCTGCGCACTACGGGAACCTACCGGATCTCCCAGCGGTAATGCAGCGACGAGAGCTTTTCGCAACCGTCTTTCGTGACGCGGACGACGTCTTCGATACGGCAGCCGCCAATTTCAGGATAGTAAAGCCCCGGCTCCACAGTAATAACCTGCCCCGCTTTGAGCTTCGGCGCCCCCTTCGAGACACGCGGTGCCTCATGCACTTCTAGGCCGAGACCGTGCCCTGTCGAGTGAATGAAACCGACAAAACCCCCTTTTCGACGCTCAGTCACAAAGCCGGCCTTGTCGAAGACTTTTTTGGCAGCCGCATGCACGGCATCGCCTTTGATGCCGGCCTTAACCTGTGCCATGGCGGCGGCCTGCGCATTCCGCACGGCTTTAACCAGTGCACGCTGTGCCGGGCTGGCCTTGCCTTTAAGAAAGGTGCGGGTCATGTCGCCGTGGTAGCCGGTCTTCTGCACGCGGGGGAAGACATCAATAATGATCAGCTCATGAGGTCGCAGTCGGCCGTGGCCGCCCTCATGTGGGTCGCAGGCCTGACGGCCGCCAGCTACGATAGTATGGATGGCGGTGGCGCCTTTTTCGAGACAAGCCTGATCGATGATGCTACGTAAGCGCTCCGAAGTGAGCGTCTTTCCCTCATGGAGAATACGGTTACCGTCGATCGTGGCGGCGCGCAAGACGGCCTCGGCCGCACGGATACCCGCGGCGGAGGCAGCATTGCCCTGGCGGATGGCGCGCGCCTCGGCATCGGTCTTCTTCCCTCGTTTCGGAAAAAAGGCCCCCTCGACAACCTCAATACGGTAGCCAGCTTCGAAGAGCCTGGCGTAGTATAAGGCAGGAAAATCGGCCGGGACTTCGATCTTTTTGACGGCAAAGCGTTGGGCAAAGTAGACCATCAGCTCGCCAGGACCGACCTCAGCGAGCGAAATCTGCAGGTTATCGGCGGCCTTTTGGCGGATCGTCTCCAAGAGCATGACTTCGTCGAACTTCGACTGTTTGGCCACGCGCCCAAACTCCAACTGGCTGACTACAGCATAGCTTTTCTTTTGAGCGATGATTACAAGAAAGGGATCGGGCACAAATACGCCCGCGAGATAGAGCAAGTCAGCTGAAGACTCGGAAGCAGCGTAAAGAAGGCGGATAGTCGAGGATTTACTTTTCATTAGTCAGGAATGTCTTAATGATCCTGAGCATAACCACGACCCTGTCACGCATTGAACCCCAATTTTTTATTGTGAACTTCAGATTTAACATTCAAGGCCTGCTCCTGGCCCTCGTCGTCACGGCCTGTCAGCCGACCGGAGAGGCCCAAGCACCGGCCGACAGCCAGACCTATTTCCCCATTTCTATCGATGGAGAGACCCTACAGCTCCAGTTTGCACTGAATACCGCAGAACAACAAAAAGGGCTCATGTCACGCGACAGTCTGGCCGAGGACCACGGCATGCTCTTTCTCTTTGAGCGACCCGAACAGCGAAGCTTCTGGATGCGCAACACACGCATCCCGCTCGATATCGGCTATTTTGATTCGAGCGGCCAATTGATCGAAGTCCACAAACTCTTCCCTTATGACGAAAACCCAGTCCCATCACGCAGCCATGAAATCCTGATCGCTGTGGAAACCAATCGCGGCTGGTATGCCGCCCACGGGGTGAAACCCGGAGCACGGCTCGACCTCGATGCGCTGCGCGCCGCACTGGCGCGCCGCAACCAGTCCCACTCTGCCCTCAATCTCTGATGCTCGAACCCACTACTGAGACACCACGCCCGCCACGAACAGGCGAACTGATCCGTCCGCTGCGCGATGAGGCCGACGCAATCTCGGTCCGCGTGAGTCGTCCGAAATCAGCCCGGCCCAAACCGGCGGGTTGGCTTGCCTACCTCGTACTTATCATACTCACGCTCGCTGGCTACGCACCTATCTTCAAATCCGACCTGCACTGGTCGGAATACGATCAGGTCGAACGCAGCCCTTATCAATCGATGGAGACCTGGAAACAAGCTTGGGCACTGGGTATAATTCGTAGCGAAGACCCCATCACTCTGAGTTCCTACTTCCTTGAGCAAGCACTGCCGCTGCGTCCCGTAATCGCCCATCACGCAATTAACCTGCTGCTCCATGCCCTAGCCGCAGTCCTCCTCCTGAAGACCCTCGATGCACTCAAGCTACCGGCGGCCTTTTCCGCCTCGCTTGTCTTCGCGCTCCATCCAGCCGTTTTGCAAACGATTTTCTGGTCTGGCTTCCGATCCGAATTAATCGGACTAGTCTTGCTGCTCGCCGCATTATTTTTCGGCGTGCGTAATCGAAATGCCCGTGACTTTGCCTGCCTCATTGCGATCAGTGCCTTGGCCTTCTGCCTCCACCCCGCCACTCTAGTCCTCCCTCTCATATTGACGCTCTGCGTTTTTTATCAAAGCAAGTCTTCCCATCTTCGGAACTATAACCACCTCTTACCCCTGTTTTGCTTGTCACTTTTCATCGGTGTATGGACGCAGGTCAACCAGAGCGGACAGAATTTCCTCTTCGGCGAGCGAATCAGCATCTACGCGCAGAACTTATTTTTCTATTTCAAGCAAGCCTTGCTGCCCCTAGAGTTAGCGCTCTTTCATCCTTTCAATTACGAAGGTGGGCACAATCTGGGCGCACAAAATAACCTGCTGCCCTTTTTGCTGTTTCTACCTCCCTATGTTCTGTTCGCAATCAACTTCCGCAAGTCCTGGGCACGCGGCCTCTTACTCGGTCTTACAGCCTACCTCCTTCTCAGTATTTACAGTATTTCTTCCAACGGCGCCTTTATCGACGGCAAGCTCGCCCACGAAGATCATTTACTCTACATCGGCCTCCCTGTCATTGTTGCTGTGGTGGTTTGCTCTTTCGGTGCCATCGCACGCACGATGGGCTCGAGTGGGCGCATCCTTTACTTTCTAGGATTCACGGCCTTTGCTCTTTTCCAGTTCATCCTGACCGTCTCATATGCCTACAGGGTGAGCGACCGTGAACAACTCTGGTACAATATCTCTCAGCAATGGCCGGATGCTTGGCTACCAAAACTGGCTCTCATTCATACTATTCAAGATAGCGGAAGCGAAAGCGAGTTGCTCAATCAGAGCGAAATCATCGAATTATTGGAAGATATCCTCAATCAACAACCCGACTTGATCGAAGAGCGCCAGCTACTCGCACGCATCTACCTGAAGAATCGACAAAACACCAACGCGCTGCGACAATACAGACGCATTCTCCGCGATTCGGAACCGGACAATGATTTCCTTCGCGAGGCCGCCGACTTTTACGACAGTCTCGGCCTGAATTGGGATGCTAATAACGTCCGCGAACGCATTACCCAATAGTAAATCTACACGCACCTAAAAGAAAATAGACAATGAAAACACCACGCACACAGGGCTTCGGCACACTCACTCTTCACGCGGGGCACGACCCAAAATCGACGAGCGGCTCCCGCGCCGTGCCGATCTATCAGACCACCAGCTACATGTTCAACGATACCGCGCACGCCGCGCGGCTCTTCGGCCTCGAAGAACTCGGCAACATCTACACACGGATTATGAATCCTACAACCGATGTGCTGGAGAAACGCGTCGCCGCACTCGAAGGCGGTGTCGGCGCCCTCGCCCACTCCAGCGGTCAGGCCGCCATCACTAGCGCGATCCTCAATATAGCCGGCGCTGGTGATAACATCGTCTCGGCTGCCCAGCTCTATGGAGGCACGTATACACTTTTCAAATACACATTGCCCAAGCTTGGCATCGAGGTGCGCTTCGCTGATGCCGAAGATCCTTCTACCTTTAAGCCGCTCATCGACGACAAAACCAAGGCCATCTACGGCGACACCGTGGGTAACCCTAAACTCAACATCTTCCCATTCGAAGAAATCTCTGCGGTGGCCAGGGCCCACCAATTGCCTCTGATCGTTGATAGCACCGCCGCCTCGCCCGCCGTCTGCCGCCCGATCGAACACGGGGCGAACGTCGTCATCCACAGCCTGACCAAATTTATCGGCGGCCACGGCACCAGCATCGGTGGCATCGTAGTCGACGCGGGCAATTTCGACTGGGGTAGCGGCCGCTTCGATGGCTTCACACGACCCGACCCGAGTTATCATGGCCTGGTCCACTGGGATGCCTTCAAGGCCTTCGAGCCAGCGGGTGGAGCCAATATCGCCTATATCATGAAGATGCGCCTACAGTGGCTCCGCGACATGGGCAACTGTGCCTCACCGTTTAATTCCTTTCTGCACATCCAAGGTCTGGAAACACTCCACCTGCGCATGGAGCGCCACTGCGAAAACGCACTCAAGGTCGCGGAGTTTCTTCAAGGGCACGAAGCCGTCGCTTGGGTCAACTACCCGGGCCTCAAAGACAGTCCCCACCACGCCGCGGCCTCCAAGTATTTCGAAAAAGGCAAATACGGGGCCCTTGTTGGCTTCGGTGTGAAGGGAGGCCTCGAAACCGGAGGCAAATTCATCGACAGTCTCCAGCTCTTCAGTCACTTGGCCAACATCGGCGACGCCAAGTCGCTCGCCATCCACCCGGCCTCAACCACCCACCAGCAGCTCAGCCCTGAAGAGCAAGTCGCCGCCGGCGTCACGACCGACTTCGTCCGCCTCTCCGTCGGTATCGAAGACATCGAAGACCTACTCGCCGATCTGGATCAGGCCTTGAAGGCCTAACGAGCCCTTGCTGAAGCTGCGGGCTACGAATGAATCCCCTGCAATCAACATGCCCAATCGCCACTTCCTGACCACGCCCGATCCACTGAGCCGACAAGTCGCTCAGTTCCTCTCGGGCGTGGACTTGAAGGAGGCCTTGCTCATCACGCCGACCGGCGGAGCGTCACGTAGGGTCAGCCAATTGCTTGAAGCCGCCGCCCAAGCACTCGCCACATCGCAGCCCATGCAAGCGTTACTTCCTGAGCGCGACGGCATCGCAACGCCCGTCGAGCGCAGTCTAGCTTGGGCGGAGGCTTTGCAGCGTGCCAACGCCACGCAGTTGCAAACGCTTTTCTGGAAAGAAACGCCCCAGGCCACCGCCGAGCTGCTCAAAGCCGGGCGCAACTTTAACAAGCTCTGCGATCAACTCGCCGAGGCCGGACTCGACCCGGCCACAATGCACTTACCGGAAATGCTCAAAGGCAGCTTCGACGAAGGCCGCTGGGCTGCAATCGCCGCGCTCTACCAGAGCTACCTCGATTGTCTCGGCAACTGGAGCCTCTGCGATCCGAACGCCCTGCGCTTGGCGCGAATCAAATCCCCCACAACACAGATTCGCCGCCTTGTCATCGCCGCCGTGCCCGACCTGCCCCGAGCCTTTCAGCTTTACGCACAACAACTCGAACAGAGCGGCACCACGGTCGACCTGTTGATTTGGAACCCTGATCAAGCGCCCAAAGACAGCTTTGATCACTGGGGGCGTCCGCTTCCCGATTTCTGGAATGCGCGTTCGATCCATTTGGACAATGAGCAGATCCATGTCGCCGCCGCGCCACATGACGAGGCGCGCACCGCAGTGCAGCAGCTGCTCGATACGCCCAGCAGTCTCGTCGTCGCCGACCCGAAATTGCAGAGCGTGCTCTCCGGCGAAATTAACACGCAAGGCCGCCAACCCTACCTGCCGGAAGGCGAACGGCTGATCACTTGCGAGGCAGCCAAACTCGCGCTTGAGTGGGAAGAGTTCCGCCAGAGCAAAGACCTGCGCCGCCTACGCCGCCTACTGGAGCTACCCGCATTCTGCCGGGCGCTGGATACCGAGAACCCCATCCCTCAAAGCGATGCGCTCATTGCCATCGACCACTTGCTGGGCAAAACCATTGCCGCGACACTTGATGCCGCATGGCAAGCCTCACCCGCGCTACCCGAGGATGCCCCCGTGCGGCAAACACAGCTGCGCTCGAAGATCCGTCGCCTACTCGGCTCCGTTCGCTCACGGCTCAACAGTCCGGCACTCGAATTACTTGAGATCGCCTTCCCCTACCGTGACGCACCTCCCTCCGAATCGGCACAACATGTGATCAAGATCGCTCGTGAGTTAGAAGGCTCGCCTGCTCTTAAGAATTGGCTCGAAGCCGGAACGGCCGAGAAATTACCCGTGCAAATTCTGGCTCAGGCCATCCGCAGTGAACGCCTGCAAGCCCCAGCCAGCGAAGAGGCCATCACCCTCAACGGTTGGCTCGAAGCACCTTGGCTGGAAGAGTCTCAGCTCGTGCTCTGCGGGCTCGTCGAAGGCCGCCTCCCGCAGTCGATCGAGGGTGATCCTTTTCTGCCCGACTCCATCCGCCCTGCGCTGGGTCTGAGCGACAACACACAACGCATCGCTCGGGACGCCTATTTGCTAAGCTCCCTGCTGGTCGCTTATCCTGCCGGTCGTCTGCGGCTCTCCTATAGCAAGTTCAACAACGAGGGCGACCCGAGCAAGCCCTCGCGCCTGCTCCTGCGCACCGAGCTCGAGCAACTGCCTGCACGCGTCCAACATATCACAGAAGCAGCTGCCTCCGTACTTACGAGGCCACGCCGCCAGACCGGCTGGCGTTGGCAACTGCGGGGCGAATTGCCGACCGTCACCAAAATTAGCCCGACTCAGTTTGAGTCCTATCTCGCCTGCCCTTTTCGATTCTGCCTTGAAAAAGTTTTGCGCTACGAGAGCGCTCCTCAGGCCTCGCACGAAATGGATGCCGCTGTATTTGGAAATTTGATACACAAGACACTTGAGGACTTCGGCCGCGAAATCATCCCCAGCGGCGAAGCAATGCTCCGACTCGACGAGCCAACCATCCGCCAGCGCGTGCAACAATTGCTTGAATCAGTCGCCCGAGCCGAGTTCGGCGCGAAACCCGCACCCGCCGTGCAAGTCCAACTCGCCAGCGCCGCCGCGAGACTCCACGCGTTCGCCCGCGTGCAAGCCGAGTGCTTTGCCGAGGGCTGGGTTATTCTCGATGTGGAGCGTAAGCTTGAAGCCGAAGGCGATGACACGCTCGAAATCGGAAAGCTCAAGTTGTCCGGTGTCATCGACCGTATTGAGCAACATCGCGAGACCGGCGCGCTCCGAGTGATGGACTACAAAACTTTCAGCTCACTCAGGAAACCCGGCCAAACGCACTTCGCGTCCGCATCGCACAACTGGTTGCCCGCCGCACTCCTTGATGCCTCGGCGGCTGGGGACAGCCGCCCTCCCGTGGTGCGATTAAAAGAGGGAGGGCGCTTGTCCCCAAGCGCCGCTGTTACCGATGCCAAGCTCAAGAACAAAACATGGAAAAACCTCCAACTCCCACTTTACCGAAAAATCCTCGAACACTGGTATCCCGGTGAATGTGCTGCGCACACGCCAGAGACCGCCTACTTCGTTCTCCCCTCCGACCCAAACGAAAGCGGAATCTATGCTTTCGATGAGTTGAGCGAAGCCATAAACCTAGGCGCTTACGCTGCCGCAATCCAATGCGCCGAGGCAGTCACCGATCAAATTAGCAAGGGCGTCTTCTGGCCGCCCCAACCCTTCCGAGGCAGTTGGGACGACCCTTGCGCCCCGCTCTTCGTCAACGGCACCCCGGAAAACTGCATCGCCGAGGAAACAATTGAAAAGCTGAAAGGAGGCCAATCGTGAATAGTGTCTTGAATCTGGTAGGGTGTGCTCGCCGAGGCGTCCTTTCGCCTGCGATGACCGCACGCCATATGCATGTGGATGGCAGACAAAGCCAGCTGGTGAACAGCCCGCGCAATGCCCTTCGGTTACTGGGACAGCGCGCCCTATCTTTCAACCCACACAGGTCGACGCGACTAGCGTCGCATCGCTACAACATAACTCCCCGCCCCCCACTCTCCACTTCCTCACATGAGCCAGCCGACTTCCTTTAACCACGAAATGCTGGTCGCCAACGCGGGCAGTGGGAAGACCTACGCGCTGACCACGCGGATCATTCGGCTCCTCCTGGCTGGCGTGGCCATGGATCAAATCGCCGCGCTGACCTTTACGCGCAAGTCCGCGGGTGAGTTTCTCGACGAGCTATTGATCCGTCTGGCCGAAGCAGCGAGTGCACCGGAAAAGCTTCAAGCGCTCGCGGAGGCCACCGACTGCCCCGAGCTGACGTTCGGGCATTGCTGCCAACTGCTCAAACATATCATCGACCACTTCGGTCGTCTCGGTCTTAGCACCATCGATAGTTTCTTCGCCCGTATCGCGCGGCAGTTTCCACTCGAGTCCGGGCTTCCCGAAGAGTTCGCCATCGCTGACCGTGCTAGTCTCGCCAGTGCCCGTGAGCGCGCCCTCGCCCGTAGCTTTAGCCTCGGCGCCGAAGGCGAAGGACTGACCGCCATGATCGAGCAGTGCCGTCAGATCAGCCGTAAGAACGGCGAGCGCAATGTCTTCGGCATGCTGCTCGACCAAATCGAGACGCTCCACCAGCGCTATCTGGAGACACCGGCCAGCTCCACCTGGGGCGATGCCACCGCCATCTGGAAAGACACAACACCGCCCTTCCACGAAGCGCCCGAGCTGAACGCGGCCATCGATGCCTTCGAGCAAATCGCCCATGCGACCAACCCCGATCTCTCCGACGAGGCGGTCGCTTATCTCAACGAAAACCTCGAAAACCTCCGCGCCCTCGAACCGGGGCAAGCCTGGAGCCAGGACATTAAAAAATTCGTCGAGCAAAAGCTCAGCAGTCAGCCGAAGAGCGGCAACCTGCAGCTCACTCGCAAAAAGACCGGCTGGCTCGAACTGACGCCTGACGTCGAGCGTATTCGCAAGGCACTGGCCGACGCCCTCTACGCCGACGTGCTCCAACAACTCCTTGAGCGCGCCCAAGGCCTCTACCGATTCGTCGGGCAATACGAATCGGTCTATTCGGAACTCGTGCGTAGCGCAGGGCTGATCAGCTTCGCCGACATCACCACCCTACTCGCCGAGCGCGCGGCCGATGGTGAGACGCTCGACGCACTCGATTGGCGCAGCCAGGTCGCTTACCGGATCGACCAATATTTCGACCACTGGCTGCTCGACGAATTTCAAGACACCAGCCGCACACAATGGACGATCCTCAAGACCTTTATCGATGAGGTCATTATGGACGACGGCGCACAGCGCTCCTTCTTCTACGTCGGTGACACCAAGCAAGCCATCTACGGCTGGCGCGGCGGCGACGCCGAACTCTTCCGCGAAATTTTCGAGTATTACGACAACATCCAAGAAGCCGCACCGCTGACCGACTCATGGCGCTCGACCGAGCCCGTGATCGAGATGGTCAATACAGTCTTCGGTGCGTTGGAAGGCGTTGCCGAAGAACTCAAACTTCCCGACGCCACGCTCACACGCTGGGAGGCAGGCTGGAACACCCACACCGTCGCCGAGCCGATCCGTGATCGCGCCGGCTATGCCGCTTGGCACCCCGTCGCACAAGATACCGACGACGACACCCCCGCCCAACACGCCGAGGTGCGCCGTATCATCGAAGACGTCGATCCGCTCGGGCGCGGCATCGAATGCGCTGTGCTCCTGCGCCAGAATAAAGACGCCGCCGAGCTGGCCGCCTACCTGCAATCTGCCGGCATCGCTGTCGCGATTGAGGGCAAGTCCAACCCCTGCACCGACAACCCCCTCGGTAGCGTAGTGCTGGCCGCACTCCGCGCCGCCGCCCACCCGGCCGACAGCCTCTCCGCCGCCATCGCCCAAGGCCTCCCCATCGCCCAAGCCTGGGGTCTCGACGACCTCGACAGCTTCCGCAGCAAGACCCTCCAATCCATCGCCGAACGCGGCTACGCCCATACCCTCCAAAGCTGGATCGATTTGGCCTTCGGCCAGAAGCCAGAAGCCAGAAGTCAAAAGTTGGATCATAAGACTCCCACTTCCCACTCACCACTCTCCACTCTCCACTCTCAATCGGAGCTCTTCCTATTGAGTCGCGCTGAAATCCTCCTCGCCACAGCCGAAAACTTCGACGCCTCCAGCGGCGCAAGCGACGGCATCGACGCCTTCATCGCCGCCGTCGAAGCGGCCGAGATCCAAGAAGCCGAAGCCACCGAAGCCATCCGCATCATGACCGTGCACCAAGCCAAAGGCCTCGGTTTCGACATGGTGATCGTGAGCGGCCTCGACAAGACCACCCGTAGTAACACCGCCGACGAACTCGTGCTCGGTCCCGACGGCAAAAAACCGCAATGGGGCATGCTCCTCCCGAGAAAAGACATCGCCGAAGCCGACCCCGTGCTAAAAGCACAAACCGAACGACTAAACGCCGAATCAAAGACCAATGAACTCTGCAGCGCCTACGTCGCCCTCACTCGTGCCAAACGCGCCCTCTACGTCGTCAGCGACGAACTCAAAGAAAAGAGCAGCGCCGGACATTTCGGACGCCATCTGCAACTGAGCCTTGGCGACGAATGGGCGCAGGGGGATCCGCAATGGTTTGTCGCGGAGTTGGATTAGCGTTTTCGTAGCGGCACGCTTTCTCGGCCTGAGCAAAAGGCTCTCCGGAAACCATATGCCTGCCGAGCCTAAGCCGAAAGGAGGGATTTAGCCCGTCGTGGCGCAGGTCGCTTCAGGACTGCGCTGAGTGGATTTAGCTTTTCTGATTTTTCCTCTCATGCTGATTATTCTGACGCCCGCTCCCGGTGGTCGCTTAAGACGCTAAGGCGCAAAGTTCTTTGCCTTCGCGTCTCTGCGGCTTTGCGTGAGTATTCTTTAATATATCAGTTATATCCCTAACTCAGTTTGAGATAACTCGGGTTCCTAATATTAAGAAAATTGAATGGGTTTGCACGTTGAGAATTAGGTGACGGTGTTTCGCGCCTTTTGTTTAGAGGGTTTGAGCAATGACGATTCATAGATTTATTCAAATTAACTAACCGTTCAAGGAAAACGGGGCGCTGGACACGGAGACACCGAGGAAATATTGCCAGCGCCATCTCCGTTATACTCCGTCGATAACCACTTAGACGACTAATCACTCGGGCTGGGTTACCGGCCCTCATCTGCGTGGATCCGAGTCTATCTGCGGTTGAAAGACCGGGAACAGATAAAGCTGTAGGCCGCATCAGTCGGGCGGCAGAGCCAACCCGACTACTTTTATCCTGCGCTCGGCAGGTCCACTTCGACCTCGACATCTTCGTCGTAATTAACGCCAGGAAGGCCGAAACCGAAGAGCGCGAGGAAGTTATTTTGGTAACCTAAGTAATCGGACTCGGCGTTAAGTGTTTCACTCCTAATGCTAGGCCAGATATCAGCGACCGCTTGCTGCACGTCGGGATCCATCTCCCAGTCGTCGACGCGGATGCGACCGACACTGTCGAGCTGAAGATCGTCGCCGTAAAGACGCTCGTTGAGGAGACGAACCATCTGCTCGATGCAATCTTCGTGCGTACCTTTGGCCTTCATCACCTTGAATAGGATGGAAATGTAGAGCGGCACCACAGGTATGGCGGAACTCGCCTGGGTGACGACGGCTTTATTGACTGCGACATAGGCCGAGCACTTGTGCTTTGCGGTGATGGCCGCAGCAGCGCGTTCGACATCTTTCTTGGCTTGGCCAATGGTGCCGTTGGTGTAAACGGGCCAAGTGATTTCGGGGCCGATGTAGGAATAGGCGACACTCTTGGCACCAGGCGCTAGGACACCGGCTGCGTCGAGGGCATCCATCCAGAGTTCCCAGTCTTCGCCGCCCATCACTTTGACCGTGTGGGCCACCTCTTCTACGCTCGCGGGTTCGATGGTGACCTCACTGACCTCGTCCTTATCTGTGTCGAGGGTGCGGTTGGTGAAAGATTCGCCGATCGGCTTAAGCACCGACCGGTAGGTCTCGCCGGTTTTGGGATCCGTGCGGCGAGGAGATGCGAGGCTGTAGACAACGAGGTCCACTTGGCCGAGGTCGGCCTTTATCGTCTCGATGGTCTGCGCCTTGATCTCGTCGGAAAAGGCGTCGCCGTTAATGCTTTTGGCGTAGAGGCCGGCCTCATGGGCGGCTTTTTCGAAAGCGACGGAGTTATACCAACCCGCGCTGGCGGGCTTACCCTTGATCGAAGGACGCTCGAAGAAGACACCGAGGGTGGCCGCGTCGTGACTGAAAGCGGAGGCTATCCGAGTGGAGAGCCCGTAGCCAGTGGAGCTGCCGATAACGAGAACTTTCTTAGGGCCGCCCACTTTCTTGGCCGCCTGGGCGACGGCAATTTCTTGGCGAACTTTAGCTTCGCAACCTTTGGGGTGTGCGGTGATACAAACAAATCCTCGAATACGTGGCTTAACAATCATAAGTCTATCAGTGAGTGGTTTAGGTAATAAAAAGCACCATGAAAGAGTGGGATTTGCCGACTGGCAACCGGTAATTCATGGATAGCGAGGGTTTGGATACAGCGTGCCGGCGTAGTGCGCGGCTTTAGCAAGCACTCGATACATATTGAACGGGCGGGTCGCAACGGAACCCTAGCTGAAGCTGCGGGCTACGCCCCTACCCTTTACCAATGCCGCTGGCTTCGAAGCCGATCTCGGCGAGGGCTTCGAGGTCGAGGATGTTGCGGCCGTCGAAGAGGAAGGCGGGCAACTGCATTTGCTCGTAGATCTTTTTGTAATCGAGAGCCTTGAATTCGTCCCACTCGGTCAGCACGAGGATGGCGTGGGCGTCCTTGGTCGCTTCCATCGCGGACTCGCAGTAAGTCACGTATTTATTATCAGCGTCGATTTCGAGATCGCGCTGAATCTGGGCGACTTCGACCTTGGGATCGTAGATAGCGATATTGGCCTGTTCTTCGAGGAGGTCTTTGCAAATGTAGATGGCGGCGGACTCGCGGGTGTCGTTGGTGTCCTTCTTGAAGGCAAAACCGAGAACGGCGATCTTCTTATCCGAGACCGTGTTGAACATCGAGGAAATGACACGGCGGCAGAAACGATGCTTCTGATAGTCGTTCATCTCGATGACGCTGTTCCAGTAGGCGGCGACTTCGGGCAAGCCAAAGTGCTCGCAGAGATAGACGAGATTAAGGATGTCTTTCTGGAAGCAGGAACCGCCGAAACCCACGGAGGACTTGAGGAACTTGGGGCCGATGCGGCTATCCGTGCCAATCGCGTGGGCGACTTCGTCGACATTCGCTCCGGTCGCTTCGCAGAGCGCGGAGATGGCGTTGATCGAGGAAATGCGCTGTGCAAGGAAGGCGTTGGCGGTGAGCTTTGAGAGCTCGGACGACCAAAGGTTGGTGGTCAAGACACGCTCGCGAGGCACCCAAGTGGCGTAGACATCGACGAGCTTCTGGATGGCGGCCTTGCCTTCAGGGGTTTGGTCGCCGCCGATGAGGACGCGATCCGGCGCTTCGAGGTCGGCCATGGCGGTTCCCTCGGCGAGGAACTCAGGATTGGAAAGGATCTGAAACTGGCGACCGTTGGAGTTAGACTCGAGGATACGCTTGACTGACTCGGCGGTGCGCACGGGCAAAGTGGATTTTTCCACGACGATCTTATCGTCTTCCGCCACCTCGGCGATCTTGCGAGCGCACTTCTCAATGTAGCGTAGATCGGCAGCGCGGCCTGCACCGACGCCGTAGGTTTTGGTCGGGGTGTTGACGCTGAGAAAGATCATCTCGGCCTCCCGTATGGCGGTATCCACATCGGTGGAGAAAAAGAGGTTGGTCCCACGCGCGCCCTGCACGATCTCGTCCAGACCGGGTTCGTAGACGGGGAGCGTATCGGAATTCCACGCATCGATACGAGCCTGGTTGATATCCACGACGGTCACCGTGTGGTCTTTACACTTGTGAGCGATCATAGCCATAGTGGGGCCACCTACGTATCCAGCGCCTATGCAACAAATATTCATCCTCGCGGTGTTATAGCATCTTCCCAGGCTGACAAGGTAATTTTACCTAACAGGCCACCCACACCCATTCCACAAGACCCATGTCCGGCAATCTCCGACCGTCAGGCGCGATACCCGCCTTCTTGGCATTTGTTAAAGTGCCGCGTAAGGGTCTGGCCAAAACATGCCTAGCGCTTCACATCCGCTGAAAGAAGCCATTACAGGGCTGATTGAACGTGCCGGATAGGCGTCGCTGCATCCAGTCCGGCAGAGAATCACCCGAGAAGCTCCTTGATATCGTCGAGGCTGACTCTGGCGTTGGCAGCTTCGGATTCTTCGAAAAGCTCTTTTAATATTTCGGCTTTCTTGGCTTGAAGTTCAAGGACCTTTTCTTCGACGGTATCGGCGGCAATGAGCTTAATACTGGTGACGACTTTTGTCTGACCGATGCGATGCGCACGGTCGGTCGCTTGGGCTTCTGCGGCGGGGTTCCACCAAGGGTCGTAATGCAAAACAGTGTCAGCCCCCGTCAGGTTAAGGCCGGTGCCTCCGGCTTTGAGCGAGATCAAAAACACGGGGATGCTTTCATCTTCGTTAAACTGGTCGACTAGCGCCTGACGGTTCCTCGTCTTGCCGTCGAGGTAGCAGAATCTATGGCCTTTGCCCTCCAAACGCGCGGCGAGTAATTGCAGTGCGGTGACGAAGCTGGAAAAGACGAGGATGCGACTGCCGGCGTCGAGGCACTCGTCAAGCACTTCGTCAAAGGCGGCGAGTTTGGCACTTTCTTTCTCTGGAAACTGCTCGTCCAGGATGCGGGGATCGACGCAGACTTGTCGAAGGCGGAGTAGTTCCGTGAAGGCAGCAAACTGGACGCGTCCGTTACTGGCCCCGGACATTTCGAGGTTAAAGATGTCGCGGCGGGTTTTTTCGAGAGTATCCTGATAGAAGCGTTGCTGCTTGGAGCCGAGTTCGCAGAAGAAAGTTTTCTCGATCTTCTCGGGCAACTCGGGAGCAACTTCCTTCTTAGTGCGCCGGAGGATGTAGGCGGCGGCACGCTCAGTTTGGCGCTTATTGTGCCAAGCCTTCTCGTCCTGCGAGAGCTGGCCGGCAGGTTTCTGCAAGTAGCCGGGCATAAGGAAGCTGAAAAGAGAGAGAAGATCGTCGAGCGAGTTTTCGACCGGGGTGCCCGTCAGAAGGAAGCGGCCTTCGGCGTGCAGACTGCTTAGGGTCTTGGCGTTTTGGCTACGGCGGTTTTTAATGTGTTGGGCTTCGTCGCCGATCACGATGCACCAGTCCATTGTGCCGAGGAGCTCAGCATCCTGACGGAGGGTACCGTAGGAGGTGATAACTAGATCATACTCCTCCAACACAACGGGCTCCTTGGCCCGCTTCGAGCCGTGGTGCTTGACCGCCTTTAAGTTGGGCGTAAAGCGATTCGCCTCGCGTAGCCAGTTCTCAACCAAGCTGGCCGGGCAGACAACGAGGGCGGGCTTTTTCTCCAGCCTCGATTGTCTGCAAAATCTTTCGTCTGAATGGGGACTTGCAGAAATAGGTGTATCCTGATTGCGGATACACTCAATTAAGGCGAGAGCTTGAAGGGTTTTACCGAGGCCCATTTCATCAGCAAGGATACCACCGAGTTGGTGGCGATAAAGATGCCAGAGCCAGGCCACGCCGATGCGTTGATAGGTGCGGAGGATCGCGTCATATCCCGGGCGAACGGGAGCGGGCTCAAGGGCGCCGACTTCTTTCAGCGCGCGGCTGCGGGACTGCCAGGCCTGGGGTGGTTGCCAGCCTTCACACATTTCGTCGAGCAAGTCCTCGACGTCGCTCAGGTCCTGAGTATCCAGACGTTTCGAAAAGGTAGGCGTGAAGGGCCGGTCAGCCTGACCGCTGACGGCGCGTTCAATTTCGTGAAGTTGCTGGACGGAGTTGCGGTCGAGCAGGATGATCGCCTCACCCTCGGACTCGACATAGTTTTTTCCACTGGCGAGGGCGCGGCGCAGGTCCTTCTCATCGGCTTTCTGACTGAGGCTGATATCGAGAGCGAATTTGCCGCCGTCTTCTTCCACAAGCACTTTGAGGGCTGAGATTTCGACATCGGCGAGTTTGGCCTGAAAGTTTGGGGTGAACTCTGCGCGCCATTCTTCTTTCAGCGCCTTCCAATGGCCGGCCAGGAAATTGAGCGCCTTGTGGCGGTCGCGGAGCCACCACTTACGGTTGCTCGGCTCGAGCATGAAGCCCTCAGCCTTGAGAATAGTACGGAGCGGCTGAACGGAGTCCGTATCGGCAGAGGGCAGACGAATGGCAATGTAGTGAGTCGAGCCGTCAACGACAATACGGTTCGCCGGGTAGCCATCCATCGAATCAGAAACGGCGCTGGCCGCGGGATAATCCCCTGTGCGGGTAGCCCATAATTGAGGGCGCTTGTTCTCGGCAATACGACGGAGGTTGGGCTTCGATTTCTCGCGAAGGCTAATATCTGGGCGAATGCGCCGCTTGGATCGGTCGAGTTCCAGAGCGACGGGTTCAGGGGCTTCCTCCGCTTCCGCTTCGGGATGGGACTCACCGAGGAATTCATAAACGCCGGGAAGCGCGCCCGCGACCCAATCGATTGGGGCGTTCGGTTGTTTGACCCAATAAACGATGGGCTCGTCCCGCAGACAGTCCAGCAAGCTGCGGAGCTGGCTAGCATTGAGCTGTAGCAGGCTGGACAATTTGCCACCACACCAGGACTCAACACGGTGTAGGGCCTCTTTTTGTGCCGGATTGACGGAATAAGCCTTGTTCGGGCTGAGCTTATTAAGTGGTAAAATCTCACGGCCGACAGCGGCGTCGAGCTTGATGACGATACCACCACGCCCGGCGGCGACTTCGAGATTGGGAGGCAGGAAGACGAGCAAGCGCAGCGGCACTGCGTTTTCGGCTAGTCGAATGGAACGGAGCGTCTTGATCGCGGGAACAGTTGGCTCAGGTTCGGATTGGATGGGTGGCGCGGCGGGGGAAACAGGCGGCTCATTGCGAAGAGCTTGATAGTGCATCGCCAGGGCAATGGCGTGGACGCAGACCTTACGCTTTCGACCGTCAGGGCACGTGCAGGTGTTTTCGGCAAAGACCGTGGAACGCAGGTTAAGTTCGGGCGTGTAGATCGCATTGCCACCATTAACGAGCCCCTTAAGTACGGGGCTCTCCCATTCCGCCGACTCGACCGCATGCGACTCGAAAAGTTTCTCAGCCGCCCGATAGAGCACACCGCCGCCCCCTAAATCCAAGAGGAAGCTGCGATCGAAGGTCGGTGCAGGTTTGGGTGGGAGTAACATAAAGCGGTTAATCGGACAAAAATTTGAGGCTGGAGGCAACCCCTCAAAAATATTTCGCGTTTCTTAAATTGCACCAAGGGATGAAGATCTGTTTAATAATGATTATCACTAGCGTCCAGTTAAGGACGGGTTAAGGTTTTGTAGGTTGTTCATTTTAAGCGGCTAATAAAGAAAAAGGCATGTGACGCATTTGAGAGAGCTGGCGTGATGAGGTTTGGTGCATTCTCAATA
>Ga0209504_1000253_pt1 | contig 50102 bp, 43 predicted proteins | sample COGITO_mtgs_1005_FD_184791 | JGI IMG/M metagenome (GOLD analysis project Ga0209504, IMG submission 184791) | Pelagic marine microbial communities from North Sea - COGITO_mtgs_100511 (SPAdes) (version 2) | ecosystem: Environmental > Aquatic > Marine > Epipelagic ... | reverse complement strand
GTAGGTGTATCGGAGAGTTCGGCCGCTGTCGCTATTAATCGTAGCTGCATGAGGGATTTCGGGTAATTAACCGCAGATGGACAGCTAAATGGGTATCTGAAGCAGAGAAATCTGTATGTATCTGTGATGGCGTGCATTTGTGTTGAATTTTCTATTTATGCCTGCGGGATAGCGCTTTCGGATGCTGACATTGGTTCTCCGCGAGGGAGCGATGATGGAGCGGGTCACGCCGCTGACCTCGTATGATTTTACGGCCGCTATCATCATGCAGAACCTGGTGCTTTATCGTGCTGGCGAGAGCTTGTCGTGGGCGGTGACGGAGGTTTCGCCGTCCTGACTGTAGCGATGCGACGCCAGTCGTGTCGGCGTTGTTGGGGAGTGGAGTTGGCCGGGGCGCCTTCGCCGTCGACCCCGCTGGCGCGGGTTCGCTACCTGGTTCCGAGACTTGCCCTGTCTGTAGCCGACGTTTCTCGGTCGGAAAGGGCAATTTCGGCATAATGGCGAGTCGCCACGACGGCTACAGGCGAGTAACGGAACTTTATTAGTTATCGCAGGAATGCCGCTGTGACGCTCGATTCGGCGTTCTTTAAGCCGGCGACATCGCCCTGGAAGAGGAGTTCGCCGCCCGCGTCGCCACCGTCGGGGCCGATTTCGACGACGTAGTCGGCATCGGCGATCACTTCGAGGTGGTGTTCAATGACAATTACGGTATGGCCCTTGTCCACGAGGCGGTGGAGAAGCTCGATAAGGCGTTCAACGTCACTGAGGTGGAGGCCGATGGTCGGCTCTTCGAGGATGTAGAGGTTGCCCTGGCCTTTATTGTATTGGCGCTCCTTGAAGCTCGGCATGCCTTTGGCCAGCTCGCTGACGAGTTTGAGTCGTTGAGCTTCGCCGCCGGAGAGAGTGGGCGAGTATTGCCCGAGCTCGATGTAGCCGAGCCCCGTTTCGACCATGAGTTGCATGAGGTGACTGAGCTGCGTGTGAAAGCTGAAAAATTCAGCGGCCTCTTCAAAGCTCATTTTTAAAACATCGGCGATACTTTTGCCGTGCCAGCGTAGCTCGTCGAGCTCGGCACCGTAGCGGCGGCCGTTGCAGTCCTCGCAAGTCACATAGGTGTCGGGCATGAAATTCATTTCCAACTTGATGCGGCCCGCACCTTTGCAGGTTTCGCAGCGGCCGCCTTTGGTGTTGAAGGAAAAGGTGCCTGCAGCGTAGCCCCGCATATTGGCCTCTGGCAGCTGAGCAAAGATGTCACGGATAATGTCGAAGGCACCGATATAGGTAGCCGGTGTGGAGCGCGGGGTTTTGCCGATGGGCGACTGGTCGACTTCGATCACCTTCCGCACGGACTCCGCTCCGCTGAGTGCGCGGAAGGTAGTGGAGAGTGGGGAGTGGGCAGTGGGGAGTTCCTTTTTGGTCAGCTTTGCTGACTTGGTTTCGATGGCGCTTTCGACGAGCGGTTTGAGGAGGTCGCGGATGAGGGTGCTTTTGCCCGCGCCGGAGACGCCGCAGACTGCGGTGAGTCGTTGTTTCGGGATTTGGAGGTCGAAGCCCTTGAGGTTGCGCAGGGCGGCGGCTTGTAGGTTAATCCAGTTTTCGTTAGCCTTCTTTTTTCCGATGCTCCAAGCTGCGGGTAGCTCGCGGTGATGGCCGCGGAGGGGATGACTCATGCGCTGTCGGAGATATTGGCCGGTGAGGGATTTCCTCGCCTTTTTAATTTGGCCGAGCTTGCCGCAGGCTACGATCTCACCGCCGTGGATGCCGGCGGCGGGCCCGAGGTCGAGGATGTGGTCGGCGCGGCGCATGGTGGCCTCGTTGTGTTCGACGATGACGAGCGTGTTGCCGCGTTTGCGGAGTTGGTCCATAGAGTCGAGCAAACGGGCGTTGTCGCGGGCGTGCAGGCCGATGGAAGGTTCGTCGAGCACGTAGAGTGCGCCGGAGAGGTTGGAGCCGAGCTGGGCTGCGAGACGGATGCGTTGCGCTTCGCCTCCGGAGAGGGTAGCGGTGGCGCGGTCGAGCCCGAGGTAGTCCAGCCCGACCCTGTCCATGAAGCGCATGCGCTCTTCGATCTCGGGCAGGAGTTCGGCCAGCACGGCTTTGGAGCGTGGGTCGGCTTTGATCTGCCCGAGGGTTAGAAGGAGTTGAGTCGGAGTGAGGGCGAGGAGCTCAGGGAGGGAAACGGAGTGAGGAGTGGAGAGTGGGGAGTGGGAAGTCTTTTTGAGCGGCAAGCGGACAGCGCGACTGATCGGGTTGAGACGAGCGCCCTGGCAGTCGGGGCAGGTCTCGCCGTCTTCGAAGTCGTCCAAGTGGTCGACGGTGTTCTCCTCTTCGCTCGCCATGAAGTCGAAGAGCTGGCCGTAGCCGCGACAGGTGGGGCACCAGCCGCGCGGGCTGTTCCAGGAGAAGTGCTTCGGGTCGAGTTCGGGGAAGGCTTCGCCGGTGGTGGGGTCGGTCCGCTTGGTGGAGAGCCAAGTAAGGACCTTGCCTGCGGCGTCGATCAGGACCGCGCTGCCTTTGCCTAGTCTCAAAGTCTCTTTGAGACTTTGAGCAGTGGAGAGTGGAGAGTGGGAAGTGGACAGTTTAGAGATGACCAGTTCGATGTCGTGCTCGACGTAGCGGTCGAGCTTTTTGAACTGGTCGAGGGGCACGAGTCGCCCGTCGATGCGGAGGGTTTCGTAGCCGTGGTCGCGGGCCCAGTTGGCGAGCGGTTCATGGTGGCCTTTGCGGCCCCGGATGAGGGGAGCGCAGAGATAGATAGCCTTGGCTTTGCTCGATTTGAGGAAAGTCTGCAGGCGCTTGGCTAGGGCCGCTTCGCTTTGGCTGACGACGGCCTCGCCGCTTGTAGGGGAATGTTGGATACCGATTCGCGCATAGAGCAGACGCAGGTATTGAGCGACCTCAGTGATGGTCGCGACGGTGGATTTGCGCGTGCCTTTGGTCACGCGTTGCTCAATCGCGACGGTGGGAGCTATGCCCTCTAATCCGTCCACATCGGCACGGGGCATTTGCTCGACGAACTGGCGCGCGTAGGCCGACATCGACTCCATGAAGCGGCGCTGGCCCTCGGCGAAGATGATGTCGAAAGCGAGGGTAGACTTGCCCGAACCGGAAACGCCGGTGATGACGGTGGTCTTGTTGTGCGGGATCTCGCAGCTGATGTTTTTTAGATTATGTTCGCGGGCGCCGCGAATGCGGAGCGCATTCGAGTGGTGAGTGGTGAGTGGTGAGTTGTGAGTGGTGGGTTGTGGGTGAGGCGTTTTGTTGTAGGGGGCGTGGTCTTCGGCGGCTTGTAGGAGGGCGTCGGACGACACAGAGGTCGTCCCTCCGAGTGCTTCGCGGAGGTAAGCAGCGGTTTCGCAGTTGGTCTTGGCAATGTGCTCGGGGGTGCCTTCGGCGATGATTTGGCCGCCGGCGGCGCCGGCTTCGGGGCCGAGTTCGATGATCCAGTCGGCGACTTTGAGGATGTCGAGATTGTGCTCGATCACGATGAGCGAATTACCCGCGTCGACGAGACCCTGGAGCACCCCGATCAGGCGTTTGACATCCGCGCGGTGGAGGCCGGTGGTGGGCTCGTCAATCAGAATGAGGGCATGAGATCCGGGATTCGTGGTGCGGGATCCGGGATTTGGGATGCGGGAGAGGTAGGACACCAATTTGAGCCGTTGGGACTCGCCGCCGGAGAGGGTGTTGAGCGGTTGGCCCAGCTTGAGGTAGCCGAGGCCGACGTCGACCAAGGGCTTGAGGCATTTGATTACCTTCGAGTGCTCAGCGAAGAAAAGAAGCGCTTCGTCGATATCGAGATCGAGAATCTGTGCGATGCTCTTGTCGTTGAATTCGATGTCGAGGACTTCGTCCTTGAAACGCCGGCCTTCGCAGCTCTCACAAGGAACGAAGAGGTCGGATACGAACTGCATCTCGATGCGTTCGAAGCCGAGGCCGGAGCAGGTGGGGCAACGTCCGTCGCCGCTGTTGAAAGAAAAGTGCCCCGGTCCCATGCCTGCGGATTGGGCGGCCTCGGATTGGGCGAAGAGTTTGCGGATCATATCCCAGGCTTTGCTATAACTGGCGGGGTTGGAGCGGGGTGTTTTGCTGACCGGACTCTGATCAACGAGGACGACGTCCGAGAGCGGCAGGGTGGACTCGATGTCTTGGAGCGAGGCGGGCTCCTCGACGGTGAGGCCTTTCTTTGCGAGTAGGTTTTGGTAGATGACGTTGTTGAGCAGGGTGCTTTTCCCAGAGCCGGATACGCCGCTCAGGCAAACGAGGCTCTGCTGCGGGATGTGGACGGTGAGATCTTTCAGATTGTGCTTCGTCGCGCCAAAAACGCTGAGCGTTTTTGAGTGGGGAGTGGAGAGTGGGGAGTGGGAAGGTTTCAAACGCCGCTGCTTGGGCGGTTCAATTGTCTCCCTCCCGGAAAGGTAGCGTCCGGTATGTGTATTCGATTTAAGGATACGTTTATAGCTGCCGCTGAAAGTGAGTTGGCCACCGTTGACCCCTGGTCGAGGGCCGATTTCAATCAGGTTGTCTGCGGCGCGCATGACGGCCTCGTCGTGCTCGACGACGACGACGGTGTTGCCTAGATCGGTGAGGCGGCGAAGGATGCCAATGAGGCGATCCATATCGCGCGGGTGTAGGCCGACGGAGGGCTCGTCAAGGACGAAGAGCGTGTCGACGAGGGAAGACCCGAGGCAGGAGGTGAGGTTCACTCGCATGGTCTCGCCTCCGGAAAGGCTCCGTGAACTGCGGTCGAGCGTGAGATAGCCAAGGCCGACGTCCTGCAGGAAGCGAAGCCGACTATGTATGCCGCTGAGTGCGGAGTCATTGGCTGGCTTCGTTTCCTGCGGAGTGGAGAGTGGAGAGTGTAGAGTGAGGAGTGTGAGCAGCTCGCTTACGCTATTTTGGTAGAGTTCGGGCAGGGTGTGTCCGTGCCATTTCCAGCAAAGGGACTCGGGCTGGAGGCGGGCGCCGTGGCACTTGGGGCAGAGAGTGTAGCTGCGGAACTTCGAGAGAAAGACGCGGACGTGCATCTTGTAGAGATTGCCGTTGAGCCATTCGAAGAAGCGGTTGACGCCATACCATTGCTTATAGCCTTCCCGATAGCCGGGCTCCCCTTCCATCACGAATGTTAGCTCTTTCTTGTTGAGTTTCGACCACGGGATGTTTGTGCGGATTTTGTGCTTCCGCGCGGCGCGTTGAAGGTCGCGCAGGCTTTCGCTGTAGACCTCGCCTTGGAAGGCGCGGATGGCTCCGTCATCGATGGAGAGACTGTGGTCGGGTATGACCAGACGTTCGTCGATCTCAATGATGCGGCCGAAGCCCCGGCATTCGGCGCAGGCGCCGATGGGGGAGTTGAAAGAGAAGAGTGCAGGCGAGGCGGGGCGGAAGCTCTGGCCTGTTTCGGGCGAACGGAGGCCTTGGATGTATCCGCTAATGGACTTGAGCTGGTCGTTGAAGAGTTCGATCTGTCCCTGGCCGAAGTGGAAGGCCGTCTGAAGCGCTTCGATCGCGCGGGAGCGTGCCTTGTTGTTCAGGATCGCGATGCGATCTTGGATGACAAGGAGTGGGGAGTGGAGAGTGGAGAGTGAGGAGTTGTTTTTTAATAATTCATCGATCCGGATAATTTGCATCTCCCCACTTCCCACTCTCTGCTTCCCACTCTTGCGTCGCAAGACGCGAGTATAGCCTTGGGCGCTGAGTGGTCTTAAGACTTCCTCCCAACCCAAATTGTCAGGCTTGTTGATGGGGAAGGTGATCAGGGCAGTTTTGCCGTCGTAGTCTGTGATCAGTTTTTGCCAGGCGGACTGGGGATTGTCATCGGTGATTGGCTGTCCAGTGGCGGGGTCGTAGAGGGTGGCGGCGTTGGCGAACCATACTTTGAAGTAGTCGGCCAACTCGGTGATCGTGCCGACGGTGGAGCGCGAGGTTTTGACCGTATTGGACTGGTGAATGGCGATGGATGGACGGATGTTTTCCACGCCGTCGACCTTCGGGCGGTCAAGCAGATCCATAAACTGGCGGGTGTAGGGAGAGAATGTCTCGACGTAGCGGCGCTGGCCTTCGGCGTGAAGGGTCTCGAAAACAAGGGATGACTTACCCGCGCCACTCAGGCCGGTGACGACGGTGAGTTGGCCGATGGGAAGATCGAGATCGAAGCCTTTAAGGTTATTTTGGCGGACGCCGCGTAGGCGGATGTATTCTTTTTTCGAGGGCATAGATGTGCTGACATTGAGGGGCGAAATGCGAAGGTCGAATCTCGGGAGCATTTATTTCGTAAAAAGTCTGGAAGGTCGGCAAAGCTACGGAAGAAAAGTGTAGCGGAATGGGGAACCCATTTCGAGTGTCCGGCTTGATCTGTTAGCGTAGGGGTCGAAACGGGTTCCCCGTTCCGCTACGGTTGGTAAGGTAGCGGAAGCGGGAACCGCTTTCGAATAGGTGGCGTGTGAGCTCTTCGGTTGAAGCTGTTTACAGTTGCCAGACTTCTATTTCCCCGCCGATCTCTGGCTATGAAACCACGTATCAAACTCGCCGAGTCGACCACACCCGACGGTGCCCCGATGGCGCTCTATGCACACGACGGCGCCTATTCGATCAGTTTTCAGGGGCAGGAGCTGATGCATTCGAAGGCAGCGGCCTCGGAGCTCCTGTTGGGAAGGCTGGGTGTTGAGCGTATCCGTAAAGACGCGAAAGCACGCGTCATGATCGGTGGTCTCGGTCTCGGGTTTACGCTACGGAGCGTTTTGGACTGCGTGGGAGCGGAGTCGCAGGTGGATGTGGTCGAACTGGTGTCTAAGGTCGTCGAATGGAATCGTGATTATTTACGCGATCTCAACGGAGCCCTGCTCAACGACCCACGGGTCCACGTGATCGAGGCCGATGCTGTGAAGACCATCTACGATGGCGTTTCTCATAGCTACGACGCCATGATACTCGATGTGGACAACGGTCCCACGGGTATGGTCAAAGCGAGTAACGGCTCACTCTATTCGCACCAGGGGCTCCGCGCGGTGCGCAAACTCCTGAAAGCAGGTGGCCGTGCTGCCTTCTGGTCGGCTGGCACGGATCCGCACTTCAAGGCGCGGCTGGAGGCAGTTGGCTACCGAGTTGGCGTCATACCCGCAAAAGTGCACGAGCGCGCCAAGCGGGCGGCTTATGTAATTTACGTGGCGGACGTTTGAGTGAGTTCTTATTCCTGCACCTGGAACAAGGTGCCGCCCAGGCTGCGGGGCTTCATCTCTTGGCTCACGGCCTCATCCTCGGCGACGATCTGGCCGCTTGCAAAATAGGTTGGTTCCTTCAGCCAGTGTTTCTTCAATTCATCGTGTAGGTCGAGGAGTTCGTCGAGGCTGCCGATGCGGTATTCGATCGTATGTGCGTGGGTGGCGATGGGGTATTCTTTCATCACGGCAGTGCTGGTGGCGACCTCCGCAGCGCCGGAGGCACGGTCCGCCATTGCCTGGACTTGCGGGGGCAGCGGGCGTTGGATGATGGAACTGCCGCCGGGCACGCCGGCCGCGTTCATGCTCTCGCCGAGGGCTTGCTGGAGCTCGCCGGCTCGCAGCGGGCGACTGTGGTAGATACGGAGGAGGGCGGTGCCTTGGGTTACTATGTTGATCTCCGTGACGCGGAACGTGGCGGTAACGTATTCCTGGTTCGAGATGGACTGGACGCCTTCTTCGCTGCCGTAGTAGGCACGGGTGTCACCGGAGAATTCGATGCCATAGACTTTCGGGTTCTTGACGCCGCGCGTCGTCACACTGACGGCGTGGAGTTGACTGGCAAGGGCGGTTAGGAGGCAGAGAATAAGGGCGTTTCTGGCGGACGTCATAGTGATCAAAATGCTGGCCTTTGACGTATGAGCAAAGATAATTTGTCGGTTAATGTTAGCTTGTCACGATCTCACGGTGAAAATCCGACCCATGGGCGCACGTATTCTCGACGGGGCGACCGCGCGCTTTATGCCCCGGGGGCTTAATGCGGTGATCGGACCTTCGGGTTGTGGCAAGACGACTCTAGTCAAAGCGATCCTTGGCATTCTGCCCAGCGAGGGTGCGGTTACCTACGCAGGTGAACCTGTGACCGAGAGCTCGGAATTGCAGGGCAAGCTTGCCTTCGCGCCTCAGTTTAGCATCGCGCATGAGCGTCTCTCGGTCGGCGAAGCACTCCGCTATGCGCTCGATCTCTGCGTGCGCGACCGAGCGGCCAAGGCGGAGCGGCTGGAAGAAATCCTCCGCCGCATCGGACTGGAGACTCACCATAGGAAGCGCGTCGCCGATTTGAGTGGGGGGCAGTTGCGCCGACTCGGGCTCGGCCTAGAGTTGGTGGGAGATCCGCAATGTATGGTCTGCGACGAAGTGACCAGTGGGCTCGATCCGCGCTCGGAGGATCAAATCCTCGCCATGCTTCAAGGTCTGCGTGACGAGCGGGAGAAAACTTTTATCTGCATCATTCACAACCTAGCCAAACTCGAAGATTTTGACTGGATTACCGTTGTCTATGAAGGGGCGGTGGTCTTTCAGGGTGAGTTGGAAGCGATGAATGCTTACTTCGGTATCCCCGATGCCTTGCACCTTTATGACAAGCTAAGTGAGTGCCCGATTCAGCATTGGCGGGAGCTTTGGGCGGATGGTGCGGTGTCCGCTACCCGGCACGAGCTGGTGTCCGCCGTCGCGCCGCCGCCGCCTCCGAGTGCTCTCGCGCAAACCTGCACCTTGCTCCAGCGGCGGGCACTGCTCTTTAAACGCGACCGGGGCTATTGGCTGCTCACTTTGGGTATCACCATTGGATTCCCGCTGCTGGTCACGATCTTTGCCTGGGACGGCATTCCGCAGTTGCGGGGCCTCGCGCTCAACTCCGTGACGGGTTTTATGGAGCAGATGCAGGACAATCTGCGCTACCGGATCGATGCAATGGAGGCGGCCTCGCTCGTCACCGGTTTGATTCTCTTTCAGGTGATCTTGCTCACCCTTATGGGCAGTAATAATGGTGCCCGCGAGATTGCCGGTGAACGCCCCCTCTACGAAAAGGAGCGCTTTGCCGGACTCAACCCAGTCGCCTACGCGAGTAGTAAATTGATCTTCACTTCACTAATCGCGCTGATTCAGGGGCTGTGGATGATGCTCTTCGTGAAATATATTTGTGAGTTTCCTGGCGACAGTTTCTGGCAGGTGTTTGTGCTGGTTTTAACTTGTGTTTCCATGACGGCCATTTGTCTGGGCTTCTCTGCCATCTTTAATTCGGCGGACAAAGCCTCGTTACTTTCAGTCTATCTTATCGGCTTTCAGTTACCGCTCTCGGGGATCGTGCTCGCCTTGCCGGATGTGCTCGTCTGGGTCTGCCGTCCGTTTATCAACGCTTATTGGGGCTGGGGCGGCTACTTCAGCTCGATGTTGGACACGCGCCTTTACGATGCCTACCGACTCGAGTCGAACGAGTGGATCCCCTCGCCGGGACTGGCCGTGGCGGTCTTGTTGGCACACGCGCTGGTCGGCGCGGTCATGGTCTTTTGGGGTTGCCAGCAAAAACGTTGGAACTAAGGCTAATGTGCAATCTAGGCAAATCGTCACACCTACGTAGCGAACTTACGATAGCAAGGTCGACGGATGTATAGCTAAATTTAGCCGATATCGACACGACAGGCGTCGCAGCGCTACCAGTTTACATTTTTCAAAAAAAATCTTATTTTATGCCCGTCAGCAAAAATATAATCTATTCGCTCACTTGTATTCTGCCGTTGTTGCTGGTCACACTTTTCGCTGCTTGTGGCCGAGGAAGTTTTTCTGATGAGGAGCCGTTGCCAATCGAGAACTACGTCAAAAAGCCTGGCGACTTTTTGGGCAATAGCTACGTGCTGCGCGCTCAGATCGACGAGCAGATTAAATGGGAAAAAGGCCTCGGTCGCGTCCTAGCAGTTGTCATCGAGGGCAGCGACATTCGCCTGCCGATCTTCGTTCCGGAAGGCGTGACGGATAATCTGCACGTAGGGCAGCGCTACGAGATGCAAATAACCATCGAAAAGGGAGGGCTCATTTATGTCGAAGCTTTGCGCAAGTATTAGTCTATCGCTGCTTCTGGCAGCAGTCTCGCTCAACGCACAAGGCGCTGCGCCCAGCTACAGCCCGCAGCCAGCGCAGGCCAGTGTGCAGATGCCGACCAACGGCATCTTCGAGAGTAACTCATTTCTCGAAATGGCCAACCGTGTCTTCGACCCGAGCAGTGACTCGATGGATTTCGAGAACGGCAGCTTTGAGTGGAAGGGGAAGAATTTCAACCTTACCGAACAGCGCGCCTTCCGTTCACGCTTTGAGCGCTTCCTGTTGGCCTCGCCGACGGAGGACGAAACGCTATACGCGCAACTGATGGATGACATCCTGGAGCGTCTCTCCGTCTCCAACGATAATAGCGATGACGCCATTCTCGATACCTGGGAGTTACTCTTTCGTGCCACGCGCTTCGATCTCGACGGGGGCAACAGCACCATCGTGGCGAATCAGGTGTTCAACGCTTGGCGCATCCGAAAGGAAAGCCGCGGGGTGACTATGACACAGCGTGAGCTGCAGCAAATGCGGCAGTATCAACAGGAAATCGTCGCAAACCGTGCGCTCGCTTTGAAGAATATTCAGCAACAGCGTATTCGAGAGTCCAGTATCGCTCGCAGGTCTTCGGAATCCGGCCAATCTGATGGCGAGGCTGTGGCCTTAACCAGCGAGGCTGCCTTCCGCATGCTCGATCTCGCGGAGACCGAGGCCAAGATTATCGCTCTGGAAACCCAATCAGCGGCCACCGGGCTTCAGGCGAAACTCCAGTTCCAGAGTCAGATCGTGAGTTTTATTATCCAGCGCCGCTTCCAGCATGCGCTCGTCTTGGCCGGTTTTTACCAATCGATTTTCAAGGGCTCCCACCAGTCTCTCGAAGTGGGTAAAGATCAACTCCAAGAATTGATCCCCGGCAGTGATCTGGCCTTTACGGTCGACAGCATGACCTTCATTGCACGCGAGGCGATCAATGATGTCAATCAGGGGGTCGACGCCGTCAACGCCGCCTATAGCGAAAACCGCAACCTCATCGCTTTGGAGCGACTGCAAGAAGTCTTCTTTCTAGGAGAGTATCTGACTGAACTGAACAAAATCCCCGCCGAACAGCGCCGCCACATGCTCGATCTCTATCGCAGGCTAATCGAAGCCGGCGAGCTCGCTGACGCCAAAGACTACGACGGCGTCCCCGAACTAGCTGGTGAGATTTACAAACTGGCCGAAGATTTTCCGAAGAACCGTGTGCTCTCTGCCGTCGAAACGGCCAAGAGCATGAGCGACATGGCGGTCTTCGCCGCCTCCCAATACCGTAACCTCGGTGATATCGACAAGGCCCGCGCCGAGCTACAGACCGCGATTGAGATCTGGCCCTCGAATCCTGCCATCCGAGACTTCCAGCAGGAGACGACCAAGCTCGCCACCGCCGGTTCGCAGGGCGTGCAGATTTTTGATGATCTCTACAAGCGCGACGATCGCCGCGGCATTTATGAGCGTCGCATGGATCTCGGCTTTGCCCTAGCCGAGGATATGCAACGCCGCCCCTTGCTGATGGCTGTCATCGAGCAAGTCGCCCGTATCGATCTTCTCGTCGCGCAGAGCGCCGAGCTCGTCAAGCAGGACGAACCCTACGCTGCGTGGGAGCTCCTCGTCGAGGCGTCGAAGATAGACCCCAGCGATGGTCCGATGAACCGCGCTCGCGCCGAACTCGCGCCCCGTGTGGCAAATTTTGTGCTCCAACTAGACCGCGCTAACCGCCAGTCCGAAGACGGTCACCATGCTGGTGCCTTGGCTGCTTATTTGATGGCACAGGATATCTACCCCGTCAGTCGTCTCTGTCGCCTTGGCATCGCCCGCGAGTCTGAAGCGCTCATGTCAGGTCTGCGTAGCGCGCTAACCGAGTAGGTCACTGCTGCACCTGGCAATGGATGATTAGCTTGCCGAACGGTAAAGCTTCTCGCGTCCCAGTGTCCTGAGTTGTAAATAACCAGTATGAATGGGTGGTGTGGTAGCGATGCGACGCCAGTCGCGTCGACATAGAAAACGATCCGACAGCGCTGGGGCGTCGACCCCGCTGGCGCGGGTTCGCTACATACTTAAAACGACTGGCCTGAGCGTAAGCCTCTGTGACCACATCATGAATACTGACGAATGTTTCGAACTCAGGGCAATAGGAATTTCCGGGTTTAAAGAAAACCCTCGCCTGTATGGAAGAACATCTGGCGGTGCTCCGCGCGCATATCGATCGGCGGGAACCGTAGTTCCTTTAGCTAGCGCAGCTAGCTATTTTGGAGGCAGTGTAGATTGGCCATGGAAATGCCGCTGAGCATGGCGCCTACGATACCTAGGAAACCCTGGTCGGTGCCGGCGAGGTAGAGATTTTCCAAATGGGTGCGACCATCTTTGATTTTGTTCGGTGCGCCGTAGATCGCGCCATTCAGATGGCCCGTGTATTTGCGCACCGTGCGGGGGGTGAACATGTCGCTGGTGATGCGGTGGATGTCGAGGTCGAGTTTGGCTTTGGGCAGTAGGCCCAGCGTGACTTGCTGGAGCTTCGCATACCAATGGGCTTTTTGCGCGAGGTAGTCGTCCTCGCTCAGGGCGCACCATTGGTCGTGGTGGGCCATGGCGGTGACGCGGAGGAAGCCTTCGTCCAGCTGGCGGCCTTCGCCGTATTGGTAGTTGTTAGGGAAGCAAATGACGCCGCTGGTCGGGTCGACTAGGGCGTCCTCGACCCGTGCGTAGCGGAAGCGCTCGGCGGTGTTGAAAAAGATGATCGTATCGTCCCAGCCGAAGTCGGCGGGCTGGCGGTCGAGCACGGTGATGGTCTCGGTGAAGCTGAGTTGGCCGATGTTGTCGCTCGCGGCGTCCTCCGGTTGGTCGTTGCAGAGGCGGGCGGTTTCCACCGCGCCGGCCGTGGAGATGATTTTATCGGCGGTGATCGTCGCGCCGTTGTCGAGCTCGATGGCGGAGGCCTTAGAACCGCTTGTATGGATTTTTCGGATACCGCACTTCATCTTGCGGACGCCGCCGAGAGAGCGGTATTTGTCCTGCAGCAGCTTGATGATCACGCGCACCCCTTCGAGCGGACGGGCGAAGCCCTCGAAGAAGAGCGAGCGGAACATGATAGCGAACTGCCCGTAGTCCATGTCGTGCTCCTGTGCGCTGCCGTAGTACATGACAGGGCAGAAGATCATATCCTCCAGGAGCGGGTCGCTGATGTGGCGCTGCACAGCTTCGCGCGCGGAAGTCGGGATCGCGCCGAGGTTAAAGGCGTCGAGGGTGCGAACTTCCTCCGCGAGGGCGCGGAAGCCGTCGATCTGCCGGGGAAAGGCGTGTGCCACCTCCGCTTCGAAATGGGCGAAGTCGTTGGTGAACTCCAGCTGGCAACCGGGGAAGTGGATGCGCGAGCCGTTCTGCGGGCAGAGATCGAGCGCATCGTAAGGGATGCGGAGCTGGCGCAGCAGCTTCGTCAGCGGGGTGCCCTTCGTACCTTTGGGTACGTAGTTCGTCATAGCGTGCAGGCCGACGTCGAACTTGCGCCCGTCTTGGCTGTAAAAGGAATTGAGTCCGCCGGAGGCATTGTGGCGCTCGAGTACGATCACATTCTTGCCCGCGAGCGCGAGCCGGATGCCAGCGGCTAGGCCGGCCATGCCCGCGCCGATGATGACGGTTTCGTAATGTTGGTTGTCGAGTTTGGCAGGCATTAATTGATTGTTTGAATGAAGTCGGCCATCGTGAGAATCCGGGTTTTGCGGAATGGGTCGAGGACGAGTAAATCTTCGTCGCCGGTGATGAAGAAGTCGGCTTTTGCGGCCACGGCGAGTTCGAGGAATATGTCGTCCTTGGAGTCGCGGCATTTACATATTGTTTCGGAGGGGGTGAACCACTCCGCGTCGAAGGCGATTCCCTTTAATATACGGTGTCGTATTTGGCGCGAAAGATAGCGGTCAAATTTGCTGCGCATAACGACTTCGGTCAACTCACGCATCGTCTCTACGGAAAATGCGTAGGGGTGGCTCTGCATCGCCTGAGCTACATTTTTGCTGAGTGAACTCGACCGGTAGAGTATGTAACTCACATAAATATTAGTGTCGATTATGATCACTAAGACGGATTCACCTCGGCAAGGATCTGGTTGAGGATTTCTTCGGTCAGACCATTCCTGGCAGCTTCTTCACTGGCCGCTTGAACGGTTTCGTCGAGTTCCTGGAGGCGTAATTTCCTTAATTTCTTGAGGTCAGACATCGGCACGAAGGCCCCGATTTCACGGTTTTGGCGCTTGACGATGACGGGCTCGCGGCTGCCTTTGTCGAGGAATTCGCCAAAATTCGCCCGGGCTTCGGTGGAGGACATTGTGATCATAGGGTATAAAATGTACGAAACAGCTGTTTTGTCAATTTTGTACGTTTTGTACGAGATAAGATTGGCTTGCTGTCTCAGAAACAACGAAGCACAGGCGGTGATGCCTGTGCTTCGTACGCGAATAAAACAGGCAGGATGCCTGTTCTACTCTAAAATTACTTGGCGTTGAACTTCGGTGTCAGATATTCGCCGCAGCTTGCGAGGGAAGCGAGCTTTGGGTAGTCCTCTTCAGGCACTTCTATGCCGTGCTGTTTGCGGAGCTCCATGACGATGTCGAGGAAATCCATGGAATCGAGGTCCATTTGGTCGCGTAGGTTGATGTCAGCCTTCAGGCCGGTGGTGTCCTCATCGGGCGCGATTTCGTTGATGATGTCGATTACGATTTGTTGTACTTGGTCTTCTGTCATTTGAAAATGGCTGATTATTGATGAATGATGCTGATTGGCTAGTCTTCGAATTTTTGGAGGATGAGCGCGGAGTTGATGCCGAGCATACCGAATGAGTTGTTGAGGATAACTTTGACGGCGTCAACCTTGAGCGGCTCGTTTATGACGAGATTTGTCATCGCGCATTCGGGGTCGAGCTCATCCACGTTAATCGTGGGGTGGATGATGTTATCATGAAAAGAGGGTAGGTTGCCTGCTAGTTCAAGGGCACCGGCGGCCCCCATGCAGTGGCCGATGTAGCTCTTCGTGTTGTTGACATAGGTGGTCGGGCAGTCGCCGAAGACCTCGCGGATCGCCTTGATTTCCTGGATGTCCCCCATGGGTGTGGAGGTGGCATGGGTATTGACGATGTCAACCTCCGAGGCCTTGATCCCTGCCACGTCGAGGGCTTGGCGCATGCACTCGGCCTGGCGCTCGGGATTGGGGAGGACATAATCGGAGGCGTCGGAATTGATGCGGTAGCCGATGATCTCTGCAAGGATGTCGGCTCCGCGCGCTTGGGCATCTTCGAGACGTTCGAGTGTATAAATGCAGCCACCTTCCGAGACAACGATGCCGTTGCGGCTCTTATCGAAGGGGCGGCTGACTTTGTTGGGATCGGTCGGATGAGAGCCGAGGGCACCTTGGCTTTTGAAACCGGCAAAGATGCCGAAGGACTGGATGCTTTCGCTGACGCCACCCGCCAGCGCCAGATCGACCTCGCCGAGGCGGAGCATTTGGAGGGCCTGGATCAGGCCGGCGTTACCGGCCGCACAGGCGGCACCGATCGTGTAGTGCGGCCCGGTAATGCCCATATTGATCGTGATCTCACCGGCCGGGTTGTTGGCCACGGTGCGTGGGTTGTGGTGGTGTGTCCAGAATTTGGTATCGTACTCGAATTTCGAGATATTGTAGACCTCATTTTCGGTCTCCACGTTCCCGTGTTCGGTCGTGCCGACATAGACGCCGATCCGGCTCTTATCATAATTTTCGAAGTCGATGCCGCTATTGGCGATTGCTTCGCGCGCCGCGTAGATCGCGATACTGCCGGCACGGGTGCCGACACGCAGTTCCTTCCGTGTCTGGTGCTTCTTCGGGTCGAAGTCGCAGACGCCGGCGGGCACTTGGCCGGTGGCTCCCGCGGAGCCCATATAGCGCATATCAATCATTTGGATACGAGCGACTCCATCGAGGAGATTCTTACGATATTCTTCGAGTGTATTGCCGTTGGGCGAGGTCAGGCCGACGCCTGTGATAACGATGCGGGTTGGCTGCATGGGTAAGCGGGTATGGATACCACGTTTAGCGGTGGGACTGTCAATAGTGGAAAAGTTTTGCCGATGGGCAAATGTAGAGTGTGGAATTTACCGTATCTTTGGTTTTTTTGATTTGGAAAGCCGCGATTTCCTACCTATCAGTGAATTATGAACGTATTAGTCGTCGGAGGAGCCGGTTACATTGGTAGCCATTGTGTGCGTCAATTAGAGGCTGCGGGGCATCGCCCTGTGGTCCTGGATAACCTGGTCTTTGGCCATCGGTCTGCGGTCAGTGCTGAAATCCCCTTCTACGACTGTGATCTCGGCGACCCTGAGGCTGTGGGCAAAATCCTCCGTGAGGAGTCGATCGAGCTGGTCATGCACTTCGCTGCCTTCGCTTACGTTGGGGAGTCGGTCACCGAGCCGCGCAAATACTACGAAAACAACTTCGTCGCTACGCTCCGCCTGCTCGAGACCATGCTGGACAACGGCGTGAAGAAGTTTGTCTTCTCCTCAACTTGCGCGACCTACGGCGAGCCGGACACATTGCCTATGGTCGAGACTCTGCCGCAGGCGCCGATCAACCCCTACGGCCAGACCAAACTCGATGTGGAGAACTGCCTCAAGGCCTTCGCCCACGCCTACGGTTTGAGTTTTGCCGCCTTCCGTTATTTCAACGCCGCCGGCGCGGCCGAGGATGGTAGTATCGGAGAGGACCACAACCCGGAGACACACCTGATCCCGCTCGTGATCGACGCCGCGACCGGCCGCCGCGAGCATATTAAAATCTTCGGCACCGATTACGACACGCCCGACGGCACCTGCCTGCGCGACTATGTGCATGTGGACGACCTTTCCCGAGCGCACATCGCTGTCTTCGACAAGCTCAACGAGCCGGGCACTGGCTGCTTTTACAATCTCGGAACGGGCAAACCCAACTCTGTGCGCGAGATCATCGACGCGGTCGAGGCGGTCACCGGGCTCAAGGTGCCGGTCGTTGAGGACGAGCGCCGCGCCGGCGATCCACCCGCGCTCTACGCCGATTCGAGCAAGGCTCAGCAGGAACTCGGCTGGAAAATCCGATACACCGAGCTAAAGGACATTATCGAGACCGCTTGGCGTTGGCATAAGGCCCACCCAGATGGTTTTGACGATTAAGTCAGGCCACAGAATTGTTCAATCGCATTTCGGTAATTGCCAGCTTTGTATTTAATCGCAGAAGTGCCCTTTAATGTGCATTTTTGGCTTAGGAGCGTGACTTCCCTAGAGACAACGCAACTATCGAGTCAGCCCAAGAAGGAAAAATCCAAACATGGTATGTCTATTTCCTGCCATCTGACTTCTTAGTTCCACACCGCATAGATGCCTTCACGCTTATTCAATTATTTTTTGTCTTTAACGCTGCTTTCATCCGCGCTCCAAGCGCAGGGTGAAAGCCTGACTCTCGAAGCGGCGATTGCCTCGGCCCTGGAGAACAACCTCGGCTTACGCATCGCTGCCTACACGCCGGCCGATGCTCTTGACTCGGTCGAGATCGAAAAGGCGCAGTTTGATCCCGCACTCTTCGGGAATACTTCACTCCAAGAGCGCCAATCGGCGGCCGCGAACAGCTCGCTTGACTCTGCTTCTGTCCCCAGAAGTGAGACCCGTCGTGCGCGCATCGGTGTTGATCAGCGCTTGGCGACCGGTGCCACTGCAACGCTTGATTCGTCGATCAGTCGCGGTGCCTCGAATAACAATGCTGCGCGTAATCCCGACTACGGTACGGACATCGGCCTTTCGATTCGTCAACCTCTGCTCAAAGACGCGTGGACAACGGTCAATCTCGCTCCGCTGGCACGTGCCAAAGTCAACGCGGAGCGCTCCCTCTTCGAGCTTCGCTCGGATGTGCTGGATCTCGTGCTGGAGACGGAGATCGCTTACTGGAACCTCGCCTATGCCCAGGCCGATCGAGCGTTGATTGCTTCCAGTCTCGCCCTGGCCGAGAACCTGTTCGAAGAAAATAGCGAGCGCGAACGCCTCGGGTTTGTCACCCCGCTTGAAGTGCTTCAGGCCAAAGCCGAGGTGCTTAACCAGGAGGAGGCTATTATCCAAGCCGAGCGCGCGATTCAAGATGGACAAGACGCTCTGCGCCGCGCTATGGGGCAGGCAGACTTTATGAAAGTTTTGAGTGGCGATGTGCTCGTTGCTGATCTGCCCGATTCGCTGGCGTCGCTTCGTCCCATGGACCTTGTGGTGCGTGATACTGTGCTCAGCGATGTCGATGCTCAGGCTCAGGAGCGCCGCATCGAAGTGCAGCGCATCAACCGGGTACTTGCGCAGGATGCCACGCGTCCCGATCTCGATTTGACGGCGGGCGTGAGCTATCTTGGCCGTGACGAAGGTGGTGGGGCCGCCTACCGGGGCGCCTACAATGCCGATGGTTACGATTGGAATGTTGGGCTCGAATTACGCATGCCCTGGGGCTTCCGAGAAGCCCGTGCCCGTGCCCGTCAGGCCGAGCGGGGCGTCGAGCGCGCCACGCTCGAACTCTACGACATCAAGCAAGAAAAAGCCCTCGCCGCCCGCAATGCCTGGCGCTCGGCCAGTGCCGGGCTTAAGCGTATCGATGTCACCCGTGCCGCAATGGATTTGAATGAAGAAGCCTTCGACCAAGAGCGCGCCCGCTACGGGGCGGGCTTAGTCGCTTACCGCAGTGTGCTCGAAGCCCAGCGCGATTTTGACCAGGCGAAGAGCAATTACCTGCGCTCTCTGATTGAAACCTTACGGGCCGTCGTCCGTCTCAGCCGGGTCGATGGCACTTTACTCACGCGCAACGGTCTCGACTGGGATGCCGTCGAACCCTACACTCAAGTGACAGCGCCTCAGGTCGATCTCCAGGCCATACCAGTCACCCCTAAACCATGAAACGTAATCTTATCATCTTCCTCATACTAGGATTGGTCGCCGGTGGCATCTACGGTGTCCTCGGCGTTCTCCGCGACAGTGCAGCTCAGAAAGGCGGCGAACTTCCAACAGATACCGCTGAGCGCCGCGACCTGAAGTCGATCGTGCCTGCGACCGGCGAGGTTTTGCCCTTACTCAGCAGTGTGGTCAAATCGGAGATCAGCGGCCGCATTACAGAAATTAAAATTGAAGAGGGCGACTCGGTCACTCGCGGGCAGATGTTACTCGAACTGGATCGTACCAGCCTGGAAACCCGCCTGCGCGAGGCCCAGCGCAACCTTGAGGCCGAGCGACTGCGTTTGGATAAGTCTGAGCGCAACTACGTTCGCTTACAGGAACTCTACGCCAAACAATTCGTCGGAGAAAAGGAATATCTTGACGCGCAGACCGACCTCAATCTGGCAAAACTCAACTTGGAAATCGCGCAAGCGCGCCTCGAAGATGCGGCCGAAGACCTCTCTAAAACTACCATCAACGCCCCGCACGATGGGGTTGTTACGCGGCTTGACGTGCTCGAAGGGGCGGTCATCTCGGGAGCGACTTCTGTCTCCAATGGCACCGACTTGTTGACCATCGCCCAGCTCGACGAACTCTATATGGAAGCCAATATCAACGAAGTCGATGTGGAGAAACTCTACGTCGGCCAGTCCGCCTTTTTGCGCTTCGATGCGATCCCCGACTTTGAAGTCGAAGGCACGATCAGCGTGATCGCACCCTCTGCCCGCAAGGACGGCAACGTGCGTGTTTTCCCCATCGAAGTGGTCTTCGAGGTGGTGGACAACCGCGTCCGCCCGGGTATCAGCGCCACAGTGGAAGTGCCGATCGAGTCGGCCGAAAACGTAGTCAGTATTTTACTCTCTGCGGTCTTCAATAATAAGGAGCAGAGCAGTATTTACGTGCGTAAAGACGCCGGCTGGGAGCGCCGCGAGGTCACGGTCGGCATCAATAATCTGCAGCATGTGGAGATACGATCCGGCTTGGAGGAGGGTGAGGACGTCGCGCTGAGCCGTCCACCGGAGTTTCGTAAGACGGATGGTTGATTCCGGCAAAGTCTTCGAGCTCTCCGCGATCCGCCGGATCTACAAGGTCGGCAGCGAACTCGTGTATGCACTCGACGGAGTCGATCTCTCGATCCATGACCGCGAGTTCATTGCTGTGACTGGCACCTCAGGTTCCGGCAAGTCCACTCTCATGCATACGCTCGGCTTTATGGATAGCCCGACCTCGGGACGGATGGATTTTGAGGGGCGCGACGTCTCGGCCATCGGGCGCGGTGAGCGGGCGCGGCTCCGTGCCACGCGCATTGGCTTCGTCTTCCAAGCCTTCAACCTCTTGCCTAAACTTACGGTATTGGACAATGTAGTGCTGCCGCTTATCTACGGGCGCATGCATGTTAAAGATAAAAACGAACTCGGCATCCAAGTGCTTCAGCGCGTCGGCATGGAGCACCGCGCCACCCACACACCGGGTCAACTCTCGGGTGGCGAGCGCCAGCGCGTGGCGATTGCTCGCTCGCTCATTAATCAGCCCCGGCTCATCCTCGCAGACGAACCGACCGGCAACTTGGATAGTAAAAACCGTGGACGTATTATGGAGCTCTTTGCCTCGTTGATGGAGGAAGGTATCACCCTCGCACTGGTCACCCACGACGACGAGGTGGCCGCCTATGCCAAACGTCGCATTCGCATGCAGGATGGGAGAATTGTGGAGGACTCCGAGAAATGAACCCCGTAGGCGATATCTATACTGGCGCGTCCAACGGTTTGCGCGAGGTCTGGTCGAACAAGGTGCGCTCGCTTCTTTCCATGAGTGGTATCATTCTCGGCGTGGCTGCACTGGTCGCTATGGTCGGCATTGTGCAGGGTATGCTCGGTAATATGCGTGCGTCGTTTGAGCGCAGTGGGGGGGTACTGAAGCTCGAGGTGCATCCGCGTGAGGCGCCTGAATCGCAACAACACATCGCTGGCATCTCGCCCGGCATGACCTGGCGTGATATTGGCGCGATCGAGAAGGCCATCCCGCTGGCTGCCTTCGTCTCACCGATCGTGGATATGGAATGGGAGCGCTTCGTCGCCAACGGACGCCGCGAGGGCGCGATCCTCCACGGTGTCACGCCGGACTTCGCGGGGATTAAAAAGAACGAGCTCCTCTACGGGCGCTTCATTTCCGACTATGACATTGAAACCAAAAGCCCCGTCATTGTGGTGGGCGCTCACCTGGCGGAAACGCTCTTCCGTGGTAAGGGTAACGTGGTGGGTGAGCAATTGCGTGTTCGGGAGCAGGTCTATACTATCATTGGTCAAATTAAGCCGCTTGGTAATTCGACGCCTGGTGGCCGTGGCTTTAATTATGAAGCACGCTTCAATTACATCTCCGCGACCACTGCGATGGGACGCTACAAGGGCGACGACAAAGTCAACCGGATCGAAATTCTTGCGGCCAATACCGAGACGATGCCTGACTTGATCGGGCAGATTGAAAATACTCTGACACAAACCCACCGGGGTATCCTTGACTTTGAAGTCCGCACGCAGGAAGAGCAAATGGTGGAGCTGAAGAAGTTGGAGAACTCCTTCACTTATTCACTCGGTGGCATCGCCGGTATCTCCCTTCTGGTTGGAGGTATCGGCATTATGAATGTCATGCTCGCATCGGTCAGCGAACGCATCCGTGAAATCGGCGTGCGCAAAGCGATCGGCGCACGTAGTCATGACATTTTTATCCAGTTTCTTGCTGAGGCGGTGGTCATCAGTTTGCTCGGCGGCTTGCTTGGTCTTGTTGCCAGCGTCGGCTTGCTGTCCCTCGCGCGCGATCTCATTCCGCAGGGGGAGAATATCAACCTCGTCCCTGTGACCGCGATGCTCTATGGTTTTGTATTCAGTAGTTTGATCGGCTTAGCTTCCGGCATCTACCCCGCGCTTCGAGCCTCACGCCTCGATCCAATTGATGCGCTGAGATACGAGTAGGTGGTTCATTCGCAGGGCCGGAAATATCGCGTCCATTGGATCAAAACTTATACCACGATTAAAGCGAAGAGGCATTACTTTGCCTCCATCTGCACCACCTTGACCGGGGCCTTAGAGAGTGTGCGAATGATCGCTCGGGCGAAGGCTAGAGGGCTATTGGTCGATGTGGCGAGTTTCGCCTGGGTGGCGTGTGTGATCGTCACCTTGCGGCTGAAGGAGAGGTTGCGCTGATTGAGCGCTACCAGCACGCTCGGCACGCTGGGGTTGAAGGCGGCGCATTCGGCTGCACGTCCTGAGAAGACGCGGCCGTCCAGGCACTCAAGAGTGAATCCTTCTGGTGACTGGCTATAAGGCGTGTAGCTGCGCTGAGCGGCGTTGATCGCCCGCCGTTCTAAGATGTTCGGCAGCCCTTGAGCCGCGTCCAATGAAAAGGGGCGGCTGTCGAGGAGGCCATGTCCTTGGGGGCGTGTCTCGCCGAAAGCATACGGCAACAGCGCTTCGAGTTTATGCGATTTTCCGTGCGCATGGATTGGCACGCTCTTGATGTTTGTCAACTCGCGCAAAAACTGACGGCAGTGACCGCACGGCATTTCCGACACATAGAGCGACACCACTGCCTTTTCATCATGCATCCATGCGTTGAGGACGGCGGACTGCTCCGCGTGGAGCGTCGCATGGAGCGGCATGCCGATGAACTCCAGATTCGCCCCGAGGTAGAGCTGTCCCGATTGGCCGACAGCGACCGCACCGACAGGGATGCCGGAGATCGGGTGGACCGAAAAAGCTTTCGCTAGGGGAAGCAGGCTGGCCAGGTCTTTCAATGTGAGTGCCCCTATTTGGCCATTGAAGTCTGGACTGCGGATCGCTGTATGAAGGTGTGTCATCGCCGCCGCGTCTAATTCGGCGAGAGCGTGTTCGAGCTCTGAATCTGTCAATGTCACGAATTTGTTTTTCGGTCTAATTTATTTAATAAAACGGATCGTGAAGGGGTAGTGATAAACCTGACCTTCATTTGCTTTTATCGCGCCTATGATCGTGTAGACGACCACCGCGATGATCAGAACCGGAAGAAGAACCACGCCGATAAACACGAAAAAGAGTAATCCGCAAACGATCCCATAGATACATGCAGAGATCTGAAAATTGAGCACTTCCTTTCCTGTGGCATCTACGAAGGGATCTTCGTCCTTCTTTATGAACCAGAGCACAAATGGCCCCAAAATATTGCCGACAGGGATACCGATAAACCCGATAAAGCTCAACAAGTGGCATAGCATGGCCATCGTTTTGTCGCCCTGCGGGGAGTCGGAAGAGGTCTCAAAGGCTGCCTCCGCTTGGATGGCTGATTCGAGTGGAGCTTCGTTTTCAAACTCGTTATTTCCAATGCGCATAGATTTGCAAATTAGAAGATGGCAAAGTCTGTGCAATCCGAAATCCCGCGAGAATTAATGTTGCGCGATCTCGTCGTGCACCTGCTGTTTCGAATGCTGCAAGGCTGGGCTCAGCACTTGTTCGAGGAGCTTGTGGGCTTCGGCGGCGCGGCCGAGTTTGCCGAGCACGCGTGCGCGGTGCAGATCGAGGATTTCGCCTTGAAGGGTAGTGAGCGCTTTCTTGCGCAGTTTGTTCCAATGGACTAGGGCGCCTTTCCAATCTGGACTAGTCAAGTCGTAGTAGGCCTCGCCCAGGCGCATCTGAAAATCGAAGTTCTCCGGTTCGAGCGCGGCGGCCCGACGAAAGGCTTTGAGCATCTCCCGCTCCAGTGCATCGCTGGTGAAAATGCCGTCCTCGATAAACTCTTGGCGGAAGTCGTGGATCAGCTGACCGAGCGCGAAGTGATAGATGGCGGTTTGGGGTTCCAGTTCTACCGCGCGTAAGTAGAAGGTGAGGGCCGCTTTGCCTTGACCCTCTTCAGCCAGGTGATTGCCGATCTGCTGCTTGACCACAGCGATTTCGGGGTCGAGTTCGTCGGCCTTGAGGAAGGCAATAAAGGCCTGCTCATTTTCCTGCACCCGTCGCAGCAACTTGCCATAAAGTATGTAGGCGCTGACGTCGTTCGGCTGGTCGAGGAGATACGTTCGGTAGGATTGGACGAGTTCGTTGATCCTCCGGTCGAGATCGTTCGCACTGTAGAACTCCGGGTCCTCTGCAATTTTTTGGTAGATCTTTGCTTCCTTCTCTGCGATCGCCAGCAGGCTGCTGCTGGCCAAATCCGAATCGCCTGCGGCAGATAGGATGCAGAGGCTGGTTAGATAGCAGAGGAATACGTATCTCAGGAGAGGCATAGAGTCGATGGTTATGGGCAATTTGAAAGACCGAGCCAATCAGAAAGCGTTCCACTCTTGGGCGTCTGTAGAAAAATAAACTTGGCCTTCCTAGCGCAGCAGGCGATTTTGAAAGGACGATGCCCAGCGCCACGGTCGAAGATTATATTAAGCACATTTACCTCGTTGCGGAAAAACGCAGTTCGGGGGACGTGACTATGGGACAAGTGGCCGAAGCCTTGAGTGTGGTGCCAGGCACCGCCACGACTATGGTCAAAGCCCTATCCGATGCTGGGCTCGTTCAATACGCCCCGCGTGTCGGGGTGCAGTTGACTGCCCCCGGTCGAAAATTGGCGCTGCATGTCTTACGGCGGCACCGCCTTATTGAGCAGTTCCTAGTTGAAGTCCTCGGCTATGACTGGTCGGAAGTGCATGATGAGGCCGAGCAAATGGAACACGTCGTTTCCGATCTCCTTTTGGAACGCATGGATCGCTACCTTGGCCACCCCACGGAAGATCCGCACGGCGACCCGATTCCCTCTGCAGAGGGCAAGCTCGTTCACGACCAGGTGGAATCGCTTGTCGAGTGCCCACTCGATACCACGCTCACAGTTGCACGAATCAGCGACCAAGATACTAATTTCCTCAATTATATCTCTGAGGCGGGTCTGAATCCTGGCATTCGTCTGCGAGTCACGGCGCGCAGCCTGAGCGCCGAGTCCGTATGTGTTGAGCTGGTGGAGGGCGCGGTCCGTCTCAGCCTCGGCCTCGGGGCCGCGGCCAAAGTGCTCGTCCGGCTTTAAGCGATTTCAATGGTCGCTGCTACTTATTACAAACCTAATGACCGGCCCCGTCTGCCTGACGGCGAGGAATTGATATTGTCAGATGAGTCAGCCTGACTATTTTCAAACCATCTATTTAGGTTGATTACCATACTAATCATGGAAGCAAACGCTCAACAAACAGCCGCCACTCTCCAAACAGCCGCCGCAGCGGCTCCCACAGCCCAGCCGACTATGATCGATAAAGTCGTCGATGGGCTCGCTCAATACAGTATGCAAATACTCGCAGCCATTGTAATTCTCGTCGTCGGTCTTTGGCTCGCGAAGAAGATTAAGGCTTGTTTTGTTTCCGCGCTGAACAAGAAGGAAGTCGATCCGACTTTGATTGGATTTTTCTCCAGTACGCTTCATGGGGGACTGGTTCTCTTTATCGTCATCGCTGCTATTGGTAAGCTCGGCGTGCAGACCACCTCTTTCGTCGCGGTGATCGGTGCCGCCGGCTTAGCAGTCGGTCTGGCTTTGCAGGGTTCCCTTTCAAACTTCGCGTCCGGTGTTCTGCTCATTCTCTTTAAACCATTCAAAGTGGGTGACTTCATCAAGGCCGGAGGCGAAGCGGGGGTGGTTGTCGAAGTCGGTATCCTCACCACCGAGATGAAGACTCCGGACAATATCAAAATCATCCTGCCGAACTCGGCCATCATGGGCGGCTCCATTACCAATGTCTCCGCACATCCAACACGCCGAGTCGACATGGTCGTGGGCGTCAGCTATGGCGACGACCTCAACAAGGCCAAGCAAATCATGGAGGACTTGCTCGCTGCCGATGAGCGCGTGCTCAAGGATCCCGCACCTACTGTCGCCGTGTCCAACCTCGGGGACAGCAGTGTCGACTTCGTGGTCCGCCCCTGGGTCAACTCCGCCGATTACTGGGCGGTCAAATTCGACTTTACCCAGGCTGTCAAAGAGAAGTTCGACGCCGAGGGCGTCAGCATTCCGTTCCCCCAGCGCGACGTGCATCTCTTCCAGGAGAGCGCATCCTAATCGCTGCGAGTCTCCCGTTCTTCAGAACCGCCATTGCAAGCCGGCAGTTTTTTTGTCTGCTTAAGGGTAGGGGGCAGCTGTCGCAATCGGAGGGACGACCTCCGTGTCGTCCGCATTGTGTTGAGCTAGCAATGGACGACACAGAGGTCGTCCCTCCGAAGGGTTGGAATCTGTTTCTTTTTATGTAGCACAGGCATCCCTGCCTGTGTTTATCTCAGAGGCAGATTCTAGACTTCCATCCCTCTGCCATCGATCTCTCACATGTCGAGCTCGCTCACTCAATGCCGATTATTAAGCCTCTGCCTCTTGCCCGGCTGTCTCTTCGCGCAGGCGGTTTCCGAGCAGATCGCCCATCAGCTCTCAACCCGTTACACGCCGTATGTGGACGGGGCTTCTTTGCGCGATGTCGATTCCCTCGCCGGACAAGAAGCCGAAGCCTGGTGGGCCACGCCCGAGGTGATTCGCGCCGCGCGCGGTGAAGATGCCTTGCCCTTGTCGGGGCTCCATCTCGCCCTCGATCCCGGCCACATCGGCGGTATCTGGGCAGAGTGGGAGGGGCGTCACTTCCGCGTTTCGGAGGCCGATTTTTGGGTGCGCGAAGGGGAACTCGTGCTCGAAGTGGCGCAGCGTGTGCGCACCCGGTTGGTAGCACTGGGGGCGGAGGTTAGCCTCCTGCGCGAGTCCAACGAGCCGGTCAACCCGAAGCGCCCAGCGGACTATTGGACGCTTGCGGCCTCCCAAATCGAAGAGCCGGCAACCCGTACGCTCTCTGCTCAACTCGACTACGCCCTCGCTGTCCGCAAGCGGGCGGTGAAAATGGCCATCGTTACAGAAGAACTCGTCGAGCGCGCCCGTTGTATCAACGAGGTGATCCGCCCCGACGCACTTCTCTCGCTCCACATCAACGCCGCCCCCTGGCCGAAAGAGGCGCAGCGTCTGGTACATTCGGATCATGCCCATGTGTTGATTTTCGGCTGCCTCAGCGCACAAGAACTCGCCTCGCCACGACAGCAGGCGCAGCTTGCCAAGAAGCTGACTAACGGCAGCGGCCCCATCGAGGTCGAGCTGGGCACCGCCCTTGGCCACGCCCTCGCTGAGGCTACTGACCTGCCCGCCTCGGACTATGAGGGTCTCAATGCCATCCGCATCGACCCTGAGGTGCCCGAACTCTGGGCGCGCAATCTTTTGCTCCTTCGCCTCGTCGATTGCCCGACTGTTTTACTGGAACCCTACATCGCCAACAGTAAGAACAGCTACGCGCGCATCCAAAAAGCCCTCGCCGCCAGGGCTGTCTATGCCCCGCTTCCCGAGGACGACATCCTGATCGAATACGCCGACGCCGTGGTCGATGGTGTGTTGCGGGTGTACGGCTCGGAATGAGAGCGTAGAATGACCCAAGCTCAAATGCTACAGCGCATCTGTTCACCACAAAATCAACGACCCGATTGGATAGTTCGTATTGCCCGAAGATTGCTGGGTTGAGGAGTATTATGCCCCAATGCAGAGCCGTTTTGAAGAGTTCTTATCTCGCCACAACAATTCCGAGGAAGCCATCGCGATCATCCAGGCCGAGCAGAGGGAGATAGATCTCTATAGCCGATTTAAAGCTTATTGCAGCTATGGAGTTTACATCGCCACAAAAATATAATCGAAAAGGCGAACAAGGCGGTGGACTCAACGCGCTAACGCGCGTGAGCCACTTTTGACTGGAAAGAAGAACGGAATTTTTAATCGCAGAGTTGGCGGAGAGCGTGGAGAGTTGCAACAGAGAAGAAATCCGGTTTAGCGATATCTCAGCGTCCAGTTCTGGGCCGACGATGTAAATTTTGGCCTTCTCTCCATTTTTTAGGGACGATCCGAAACATTGCTTTCTTTTGCTTACCGCTTGCCCAAATGCAGGCCAGAGCGATCATATCCTTTTGACCCTTTCGAAGGGGTCTATCAAAAGCGAATACTCCAGCATGTTCAGTCTAAAAAAAGTTCTAGGCCATCGACCCAACCACGGCGCTTGACTCAGTCAAAAGACGTCTCTGGATATTTTCTTTGTAGTCTACCAAACGCATGAAGGCCGAAATCAATATTTGTACCGAAGATTTTACCATTGAAATGCAGTGGCTTCTGCACCTGCTTTCAAGACGTTTTCGAGGAGGCGTGCCTGCCCCCCGAACGGCTCCCTGCGCAAGGCGATTTCTTCAAACCGCGCAGTATCATAGGGTGACCACTGTGATAGCCGACTCGTTAGTGGCATGTCCCCCCGAGTGGATGAGCAGCCCAATGATCCAACAGATACAGGTGATTCAAAAAAGGAGCAGCTTTCGCGCCCTTAGGCGCCTGCATGCATTACTTGACCTAAAAGATGAGATGAAATCTCTTTCCCTGCCCTTTATTAATATCAAGGGCCTCAGTCTTTCTCAGAAACTTTATGGCGATACCTACACTCGATCTTGCGGAGATATCGATTTTTGGGTTACAGAGGAAGCAGTTACTCCGGTGATCGAATGCTTCGTCAAACAAGGATTCACATCCAAAACCGGTTTCGAAACGCTGCATCCCCATTACCAGCAAAAGTTCATGCGATTGACTAACCACATCGGTTTTATGAACGGGGATACCAGTATCGAACTCCACTGGCGACTGACACCTCATTTTCGGCTCTTCCCGGTTGCCTTCGATGAGGCCTTCGAAGCGTCCGAGCGTATTTCCATACAAGGCCACGAATTCAATATTCTAGGTCCCGAACATTTGCTGCCCCACCTCTTGGTTCACGGTGCCTGTCACATCTGGGAGCGACTTCACTGGTTGACTGACATTGCGGCTTTGACGCAGAAACCGTCCGCCCTCCTCCCTTCAAGCGAATGGTCGAGGGCGCATCAATTGCACACACCCCTTCTCGGAGGCCTTCACTTGAGTGCGGCCTTAATCGGGCATTTTCCTCCGCCAACATGGCCAGGTATGACGCCAGAACAGAGCGGTTCTTTGAAAAAACACCTACAGCTCTCGCTGAAGCAGCTAAAAATGTCCCCAGCGAGCAAACGGCGGCTGTCCGCAAGGGATCATTTTACCAACCAGATGCAACTAATAGCGGGATGGCAGGCGAAAGTTTCTTTTTTGAAGACCGAATTCTACGCACCCGGCAATTGGAAGGATCTCAAACTACCGCCCCACCTCGGTCTGCTTTATCTTTTCTGGCGACCGATTGCCTACCTGCGGGGAAAGCTCGGGGCGAATGAAGGCAGGAGCCCGAGTTAAAGTGAAGCGGAATCATTTTGGGGCGTCGGTTGCCACTCGGCGAGCGACGCCGAGGGTTCGCGTGCTTTCCACGCAAAGGCCGAAATGGCATGGAATTGAGATTCAACCTTGCCTCCCCCTCCTGTGAGCCAAACCGGACCGACCCGCAACCAGGCATGCGCATCGATTCCAGTCTGATTTTTTGCTCTGACCCCAAGATAGATCGTGCCCCCAATCCCCCTTCGCTTCAACATCCAGTTGGCGGTGATGGCCTGCTCGAAGCATAGGCAGCGCCAGGGCACTCGGCGGGCCGTGATCTCGACAGCTTTCTTAACCATGCGGACATCAGGTGCCCGTTCAACTTCGACCGGATCCCGGTGGCTTTCGAAGCCTACCTTTCCGAGAAAACGGTGCAGTCGCTTAAACGGTACGAAGAGTAGGCACAAGCGTGCCGCCCCCGAGAAAAGGATGGCTTCCGTCACGGCCTTTCGCTGCGCCGCTGAAAAGCGCAGAAAACTCCAAAGCGGTTTCAGCATGGTCAGCGGGAACCGCAAATGATCTGCATTTTCATTCGGAATCCCCCTCCCGTCGCAACAAGCTGGCATCCTGCAAACGATCCAGAAAGCCATCCGTTTCCTTGCGACAAGTGGCTTCATCCACTTCATACTCAGCCAGCAGCGCCTGCACGATGGTCTCACGATCGCAGGGCGTTTCAAGCAATTCCCAGATGCGCGCACCCACGGGATCCATTCGAAAATAGGCACCTTTTTCGAGACTGAGGAGGAATATGTCCTCGGCCACCTTAGTGCTGAGCAGTTGTTCAGATCTTGAAAGTTTCATTGTCGTGTGTGGATTCTTTTCGAAGATTAGTAGAGCACTTGGTCGTGCTCGTCAAGATAGCCATATTTGCGCATGACATCACGATGTGATTCGATGATCGCCGCAACTTGGGCGTCGTTAAGTTCCTCGCGCCAGGAGCCAATCTGTCCCTTGCGGAAAAACCGCTTCGCACGCGGCAGCTTTTCTTTGAAGCCAGAGTTCTTCTCCTGTTCCTGCAAGCGCTCGAAACGGGTCGCTTCGAGAGCCTCCTCGATGCTTGACTGGTCCACCTCAAAGCCGAGAAAGCAAGCAATTCCTGTGAATGTCTCGAGCGGTTTTTGCTTCATGTCCTCGTAGCGGACGACCTTGACTGGAAAGCCTTTCGCGTAGGTCCAACTTTCGATAAAACCGCTCCAGGAAAGAAGCCGCTGAGGCAACTGTTCTCCCTGCTTATGCGGGTGGCGTACTAGATGGGCATTGGGATCATTCATCATTTTCAGGCTCCGATCATAATTTTTATGACCGCCGTGATGAGCGAAGGAAACGCACACATCCATTGGATTGCGGATCAAACAAAGTGCGCCTAGCGTCACATCGGGCGGAATAATCGGGGTCTGCCCATCCGGCAAAAAGGAGTAGGCATCATGGCATTTGCAATACAAGGGCCCTTCGGTTTGAGCGCTTGCGGCCCGAAAAACTTCGGGCCGCAAGCGCTCAATCTCGTCCCAACTCAATTCCCCTGATTCAAGACCAGAATATTCATCGAAGATATCACGGCTACTGGAAATCGGCCCCGTGAAAAGAGAGTTGATGTCGAAGGCAGTCTCCCGTTTATCGAGAAAATGCCAAATGAATGCGCGAGTCCAGGTGTTCCCCGACTTCGGATAGGAAGCGAGCCAGTAAATTCCCTTCATCCCGCAAGGTCCTCTTCGATGGCCTCGACCAGGGCCGTCAGATCGATGCCGCTATCCTTATTCCGTTTCAAGCGCACCAGCGGCACTTGATTGGCAATCGTTGCGATAGTCAGGAAATGCTCTCCCGCGACGGCGAGACCTTCAAGGAATTGACCGCGATAGCTGTTCCTCCGCAAAGGAAGAAAGGCGTCGGCTATCGCCACGGCTTCTTTAAGATACACGTCTTCGTGCGCTACCATCAGTTGATAGATTCTCTTCAGGGGCCGCAATTCATCACAGAACCGCTCCCGCATGGGAACCGCCCGCTTTGTAACTTTATTACGGATCGGTCGATACAGTTCGGGTTCCATTTCGAGACTGGCCATGGAGTCCAGCCAGAGCTTGCCCTGAGGATAGCCGGGCACTACGAAAGGCTTTCCATCGACCAGCTGAATAGCACAAACATCGTCCGTTAGCATACGGTAACCCTTTTGCAAAAATGCCGCAGCCGTCGTCGATTTACCAATCCCGGAAGGCCCCATAAAAGCGATTGCCGCCCCGTTATGCTCTACAGCGCTTGCATGGATCGGAAACAAGCCGCGCTGCTGCAAGAGAGCACCTATCACCGAACCAAGAAGAAAGACGCGAAGATCGTCCTCGTTTGCTCCATCGGCTGCCTCGTAGATAATCCGCTTACCATCGACCGCGAGAAAGCGACCGACCTCCTCAAGAAAAAATAAAAACTTGCCGGGCGCAGTTTCAAAGCAGACCCCTTTACGCTTTCCTCCATCCAGAGTTTTCGGGACCAAGCCCAGGCGAATCGTCACGTCAACAGCGTTGTTCCGGTCCGCATTTATGAATTCTGGGACTTCCAGCTCAGACGCGATGATGAGGCCAAAAGCCTTGTAGAAATAAGTGTCAGACATCGAATCAGACCGCCAGAATTTTTAAACCGACTCAAGCTTTTCCATTAAAATTGAGCAACCGGACATTCATCAGGCTGGACCAATCGCAGACCTAAGCGAAGCGGTATTAGAAGGTCGGCGATGAGATGACCGCGGATAAAGCCACCGACGCCAGCTACGGGGTTGGCCTGTTTTGTATCTGACAGGGTGTGTTTTGAAACTTAATTGTTCGGTTGTGGTATTAAAAAAGCCCGCTGATGAATCAGCGGGCTTCATAAATATTTGCGGCAGAGTCAAAGTTTCCGGCCCTAGATTTCAACAATCAGGAGGGACTGACCGGGGTCGTTTGCTTCGGCGCTACTGGTCCTATTGGTGAATCACCTGTTGGTGAATCACCTGACGGTGTGCTTTGAGCGGGTTGGAACTGCGATGGAGTTATTGGAGAAGGTTGCGATACCTCTCCTGAAGTTCTCGAAATGGCAACAAACTGAGTTTCCGTGCTGGCAGTGATTGTCTCTCCTCCGCTTGTCGGGCTATTTACTGTTGCCGAGCCGCTAGTAGCGGTGATGCCGAGGTCACCCGTCGCGGGATCTATCGAGATATCAATAGCGGAGTCCGCAGACAGCACAACAGTGGCACCTGAGGGTAAACTGGCGGTACCAGAACCGCGGACCGCGATGATGGAAAAACCTGCGGGCGCGGTATAGTCCTGCCCTGGCGAGATGTCGATCGTTTGTGCATTGCCCGAATCGTCGATAATCGTGACCTCAAGCCCCTCACCGGTGGCATCGGCAGAAACCGTCTGAGCGTTGACTGCCGCCGTAAAAAAGAGAGCGGCAAAGAGTGTGATAATTAATGTGCGGAATTTTTTCATAATTTGTCTGTATAGGTAACCTCGTAGTGATGTTGAGTAAAACTTTGTGCTTGGCAATGTAGAAATCAGAGTCTTTTCGGATTCAACGAAGCGTCCCACCTTATGAAGAGCGGATGACCCAGAGCCAGAGCAGAATGCCTACCAGAGCTCCGATGATAATGCCGAATGATCCCCAGATGAGGTCGTAAGCGCTGAAATAGCGAGTCGGTAGAGCGAGTTGCAGGAGTTCGGAAAGGATGAGAAAGGCGAATAACAGCACAGAGCCGAGAGCCAGTATGCGAATAGAAAGTTGTCGGCGATAATCTCGTCCCAAAAAGGGAAGTATCGAGCTGTAGAGGGCGTAGGGGGCAAGCGTGCGCGCGTCCGGGTAATGGTCGCCGAGTCGCTCCAACCAGGCTGGAAGGAACGGATCACCAGCAAATTGTGGGTCTGCCTTAAAAGAGTAGTAGATGAGGGATGCGGTAAGGAGTCCGGCAGCAACGCGGAAGAACCAGACCGTTGAGCTCTGCTTCGTTGGTTTGGACTGTAGCGGTGGTAAATCCTTTAGAGTTGGCGCATGCTGACGGGCCAGCAACTCGAGTTGGCGCTCGAAACTTTGGTGGACGGTGTCGACGGCGAATTGAGCCACGTAATCCCTGCCATTTTCTGCCCATCGATTTAACTGATCGGTCTGTTCCGGCAAACTCTCGATTAATGCTGCCAGTTTTTGTGGTGCATTGGGTTCCACTACGATTCCGAAATTGCCCATTTTTACTGTCCGGGAAACCTCGCTACTCGCATCAGAAATAGCTAATACGGGCTTCGGGGTCGCCAGAATCGAAAGTAATTTACTTGGCAGAAATGCCGCCCCCGAGCCTTTGGCCTGGGGAACAAGACAGATGTCGGCTGAGGCCAGCAGGCGCTCATAATCGGCTTGCGGCAATAAATCCGAAAAATACACTTGATGGAGACCGAGTTCGGCGGCTTTGGACTCCAGCTCTTTGCGTCTTGCTCCGTCGCCGCATATGACGAATCGTATATCAGGGCGACGGATCAGCGCAATCGCTTCAAGAACGGAGTTAAGGCCCTGCTTGACGCCTAGGTTTCCTGAATAGATCACCCTGAATTCACATTTCTCGGCGCCAAAGCCATCTCTCGACGAGTCCCTTATTTGGGTCTGATTCTTCGAAATGCCGACCGCATTCGGAAAGAAAATGGTCTTTTCTTTATCGACGCCTTTTATGGCAAAAGCCTCTAGCATACCCGGGGCGATACCGGAGAGCCGGTCGGCTTTTGCATAAGTGAAGGTTTCTAGCGCGTAGAGCAAATCGAGAATGCGGCGCCTCTCGATCATTCCCAGTGCAACCGCGGCATCGGGTTGCAGATCCTGCACGTGAAAAATGAAGGGCGTGCGCCGGAAAAGGCGGAAAAGCCAGGCGGCGGCTCCGAGTAGAAGAGGCGGCGAGACGACAATTGCGGCGTCTGCCTTGGGCAAGGTCATTATTCGGAAGAGCGAAGTGAAGACGAAGCTAGCCTCATGCAAGATTCGGCCTAGCGCAGTCGCTTGTTCCGGAACGTAGTGCCAACAGCGGTGCAGTGTAAGCCCCTCCGATTCCTCCACGCGGTAGAGCCGACCCGTGTCACCGGGTAATTTTTTCCATTCGGGGTAGTAGGGAAAGGCCGACACCACATTGACACGGTGGCCGCGGGCAGCCAGCCATTCGGCCAGCATGGTATTGTAGACGGCAATACCGACAACCTCCGGGGCATAGTTGATCCCCCAGAGGTGGATGCGTAATTTGCCAGTATTCTGCTCGCTTGTTGGATTCATACGGGGCACTGAGCGGGGTCTTTGTTGGACTCTGGCCAGCGTGCTTTAATGACGTGACACGGGTTCCCCGAGCAGAGCACTCCAGCGGGAAGTGTTCGCGTAACTATTGAGCCGGCAAAGACGACCGTCTCCTCGCCGATCGTTACCTTGGGACCGACAAAGCACTGAGCGCCGACCCATGCGCCTTCTTCGACTGTAATGGGGCCGTTGCGATACCTGAAGTCTTCCGCTCGGTAGTCGTGATTGCCACCGCAGAGAAAGGTTCTTTGCGAGATACAGCAATGGGCTCCTATAGTACAGGGTTCAAAGTTGAGGATGAAAACTTCTTCGCCAATCCACACGTGGTCACCAAGGTGTAGCTTCCAGGGAAAATGGATGTTCACTCTCGGCTTGATAACGACCCCTTTTCCAATGTGCGCTCCGAACCTTCGTAGGATCCGGACTTTCAAACTGGAGGGCCACGGAAGCGGACTCAGAAAGAAAAAACATTTGCATAAATGCCAGAGTGCTTCCTGCCATTTGGGGCGACCTCGGTCGAGGCCGAGGCGGGCATCGAAGGTGTCGAGTCGTGTGCGGGGTGATTCCATGGGAATGAGGGTTCTGGTGATTGGGAATTTCGGATGTGCGGTAAGGCTGATTCAATAGAATCAGAATATTCAGCAGTGATTCAAGCGAAGCGTCGACAAGCCTGAGCGACTTTTTCAGCAATCGTTGACCATTGGTAGTCGCGTTCGACGAGCGCTCTACCTCTTTCGCCACGCTCTCGCCGCTCTGCGTCATCTGCATTTAGGGCGACAAGAAGGAGCTGCCTAAGCGAGTCCACTTCCGGTTTGCCTTCCCAGGCGCCTTCGGCAGCGGTGAGTTCTGGAAAATTGCATTCATCGGTTTGTATGACGGGCAAACCATAGCTGGCTGCTTCCAGTAGGGCCATCGGGAAGCCTTCGGAGCGAGAGGGGAGAACAAAAAGGTCGGCTGAGCGGAAGGCTGCTTCTTTTTCAGGCCCGGAGACCGAACCGTAAAAGCGGCAGGTTTCGACCAGATTCAGCGCTTTAGCTAGGGTCTCAACTTCTTTTTGGTAGCCCCTTTCGTCAGGTCCAAACAGTGCGATTTCCCATTCATCACGGAGGCTGGCAGGAAGATCCGCCCAAGCACGAAGAAGAAGATCAATGCCTTTTTTTGCGTGAATCCGAGATAGAAACAAAAGCCGCTTGGGGCGTTTCTTGGGGTACATTTTCTTGAACACTTCGATCTCCTCTTCTGTTCGCTTATTCGGGAGATGGACACCGTTAGGCAAGACGACGACTCTCGCTTGTTTACCCACCACATTATGGATTTGGCCACGTTCTTTCTCTGACAGGGCCCGCCAAAAGGAAACGTGACGGAAGTTGGCATTCTCAAAGAGGAGATGTACCAGCTTCTTTTTGAGAGGTGAGCGTGCCCGAATCCAAGGATCGAGAAAGCCTTGAACATGATAGACCAATGGTTTTTTTTCTTTTCGTGCCTGACGGCCGAAAAGCAGGTTCGGGTAGACGTAAAAGCCATGGCCGTGGTAGATGCCCACTTCGTTTGAATGCAGCTGGGCCCATGGTGCCATATCCGGAGCATAAAACGCTTTCTCAGGGCCCTTTCGAACAAACTGGTGAACTCCTCGCCATCCCTGCGAGAAACTCTCAGCTTTTGTCGTCGCCAGCGACGAGGGCACGCCGACCTGCAGCATACTCGTATGCAGTCCTAATGCGGAATAGCCCAAACCAGCGCCCTGCAAGGGTTCAAGTGATTGTGTGAAGTGAAGGTGCAAGTCGATGAAGGAAATTTCGAAAGTTTAAATTTTGTAAGCCGAGGGGTTCATACATTTCTAAAGCGCTCTTGAAATGGCTGTTCGGCTCCAGCGGAATGCAGAGCTTACCTCTGAATAGGATTATGAGAAGAGTTAACAAATGGGTTCGGTTCCCGCTTCAACCGCAGCGATCGCCTTACGGGCAAAGTTATCGACACCCCAGTCCGTGATCATATTTTCCGAAGCCTTCCCCATTTTGAGTCTCAAAGTCCTGTCGCCTGCCAATTTGACCAGGCGCTGACCTAAAACTTCGGCATCGTTCGCCTCGAAGGTGTAGCCATTGATTCCATTAGCGACGAGGTTTTCGGCGCAGCCGACGCCTTCCGCGACCAATACTGGCAGGCCGCAGGACATGGCTTCATTGACGACGAGCCCCCATTCCTCGAAAGTACTGGGTAGGATAAAAACTTCAGCCAATCCGTAGAAAGCGGGGTTATCGCCAATCTGTCGAAAGCCATAGAAGCCGACGTCGCCACGCCCCAGGGAGGTCGTGTCTTCCGGGACCCCAGAGGAAAAATCGTGCACGCGCAAACCCAGATGGATCGCCTGTTCTTTCAGGCTCTGCTCATTCTCTCCACTGCCGACGAGGCTGAGGGCTACCGGTTCTTCAGATGCCTTACAATAGGCGGCATAGGCGGAGACTAAGGTTTCGAGGTTTTTCTTTCCAATCATTCGTCCCAGGTTGAGGAAGTAGCGCGGGGGTAGAGCGAGCTGCTGACGTAACAATTTCGCATTCTTTCGAGCTTCGTTGGCTCTAGTTTGAAAGGTACGATTGTCGACGGCATCATAACCGGTAAAGATTTTTTTCTCGGGAATGCCCAAACAGGCAAAATGCCTTTTGTGGGGCGAGCCGCCCACAAGTGCGGCGTCGAAGCATTTTATGAGCTGTTTTTTGAGCCAGCGACGCCATCCGGTGGCACGTTCTGTGAGTGCGTGGCTCTCGTTCATCATGATGCACCGGAGCTTACAGGCCTTGGCGGCCAACAGCAGCGCGGTCTCCGGGGCCGGGGCGTAGCTGGGCAGCAACACGTGGGTCACTCCGTGATCAAGGAAAAACCTTCGGGCCAAAAAAAAGACACGCCACGGTGAAACCTCTTCCTTGGCACCGTCGCAGAGCGAGGTCAGACCGGAGCAAAATGGACCTTTTGCGCTCCATGCATAGGTTTTGGTCTGAGGCGCGATCTCTAGGGGTAAGACTGGAAATTCGGCGCGTGCCTGCAGAGCTCTGACTCTGGCGTGGTGATAGGGGCCAAAATGGGCGAATACGATAGCAACTTTCATCGAGCAGGCGCTTTCGTATCGACGCTCAGGGGCCTTTTTTTCAGATCATTGTCGCTTTGGCCCGCTGTGAGTTCTTGATTTCTAGGAGCCAGTAGATAGTGTAAAAGAAAGCATGGAGTCACCGCATAGAGCGTCTGCCAGAAGGCTTGCCAGAGGAAAAAACGTGTGAGGAACATGCAATTGACGACAAGAATCGCAAGCAGCGCATTTCGCAGATAGCCTTCTCGCATGTTCAAGACCTTTCGATCCAATCGGCCGATTATCATGCCGAGTCCGAACATTGAGGCGAGCAGCCAATAATCGTTGCCGCCGTCCAACCAGAAGAAGCCGGCGATCCCTGGACTATACGGTGCACCGTTGGTAAAGGATACGTCATGGAGGACTCCCCGCTCGGGTTTGGACGACCAGATCGCACGGGGAATGATGTGGACTGGAGCGTAGAGCCAAGAAAGAATGTAGGGCGTCGTCTCGGGGGCGGAGGCGCGGGCGGCGACAAAGGTATCGAAAATATTCATGTCGCCCTTGCTGTCGTAGAACCTCCAGTAGGCGTTCGTCGGCTTTTCATCTCCGAAACTCTTCTCCAGAATGCTGAGTTCCTGTATTTCAATATTGGAAAGTGACCGTGTCTCTCCGAGTGATCTAAAGAAAGGCTGAACCAGGAGAATCGGAAGAATTAACCAAAGGTAGGAAACTCGACCTCTCAATCGCATAATGGCCGCAATCCCGGCGATCATAACACCGCCGATGTAAAAACCCCGAAACATACTGACTTCACGCATGTACCAAGTGAAGGCAAGAAATAGAAGCGAGGATAGAATGAGGCTTCCGAAGTGAGCCGCTTCGCGTCGGTCGAGATAGCGTTCAAGGATAACCAGAATCGCTATGATATGAATTGATTGAAGGGGGACGGGCAGATCGTAGGCATAGGCTCCGAAACTTGAACTGTAGAGTGCGCGTCCACTACCCGCGAGATAAATCATAAATGGCAGGCTTATGATTTGGAAAAGAAGAAAGATGCGAGCCATTCCGTTAGTCGCGGCATGTGGAACCGGTGTGTTCTCCGAGGCATTTTCTTCGGATTCAGCAATACGTTGTTTGCGCGGATCGTTGGAGGCGGATCCGAGCCAAAATACGATCATCGCGAGCGTGGCCCAGAGCATATTCTGATTCACTGCAAGTAAATCGACATCAATGAAGAAGAGCCTGTGAAAGAGATCAAAGTCGTTTTCAGTAACGATGTAAATTGGCCGGATGCCGAAAAAAAGAAGGGATAGGAAGATGAAGGATCCGGTTCCGGTAACCTGCCCCCGGACTGTTTGGTTGAGAAGTAAGGCGACTTGGCTCGTCAACATCAACCAAGTGGCCACAGTCGAGTCCATGTGGATCAGAGCGGCCAGAAGTGGCAAAAATATAAGTAGAACGAACATCGTATCTAGGTCATGGATGCGCCAATTCTGGAGAGTCGCTCACCTAGGTTTTTGAGCGAAAATTCGTTCCAGTCCAGACATTGTGCACTCATTTTGGCCAAAAGTCTCGGCGAAGCGACGCACCGGATCAAGGCGTCTTTGATAGACTGACAGGAGACATCGGGGAGAACGATGCCATTTTTACCATCCTGGACGACGCGTCCGCAGAATTTGGAGCTTATTATTGGCAAATTCCGGGCGGCAGCCTCAAGTTGAGTAATCGCAAAGCCGTCCGAGTGTGTGGGTAGTAGAAACAAGTCACTATTTTGGTAAAGCCGCGCGGCGGTATCGCGGTCGACCGCTCCGTAAAAATAAGTTTTTGAGTGTGCTCGAACTTTTGCGGGTATTTCCATACCGATTGGCCCCGCGATGTGAAACTCAATCGGGATGTCTTCTAAATTGAGAATCGCTTCGAAGAGTTCGTTGATTCCTTTGCGGGGGATGATTTGCCCCAGATAGAGGACCTTCATTTCTCTGCTCGCATCGAATATTGGAGGATAGCTGCGGGCCACTTTTTCTCTTGAGCGGGTGCTTGTCTCATAGGCTATCGGGATCACCTCAATTTTCTCCGGGGGAACGCCTCCAGTGATGAGTAACTCCCGCGACCATTCGGAATTGGCTAGAATACGGTCGGCAAGGGTCACTTCTTCCCGCCATTTTGACCAGTAGTGAGAGGGGGGGGGGCTGCTCTCTAGCACTTTGCCACAGCATTCACGGACATGGTGAATCTCCTCGGGCCCGGGATCCATCTGTCCGAGCACGCAAAGGGCACCTTGTTTTTTGGCTTCCTTGAAGATGGAGCATGCTGCGTAACTGTAGGCGAAGACGACCTGATTTTTTTTAGGGGCCTCGGTCAGTTCTTTCCGAAGCGCCGGCAAAGAGCGCTTTTGGAACCATTGGTTGCGCCGCATAATACAATCCCAATCGGTAAGGTTCCTGCACGTGGCCTGAAGATCGAAAGTCAGGCGACCCGCAGTAAATGAGCGAACCCGGGCGTCGGCCAGATCGCTATGAAACCGATCGGCGAGCGACGGCTGCCTGGTCGCGCGAATCAAGCGTCCCAACCGGGGTGGAACCCAGCAGTCGGTTTGTAGGAGACTGAGTTGGCCCAAGCTGTGCAATGCACGGGGGATGCTGTAGTGCTCTCGGGAGCCGAGTTGATGGCAAAGCCAGGGCATATTTAGTTATGGTTTTCTAGATTTTACTAGGGCGCGAAAAATCTTGTGGGCGTGGGTTTAGGGCTGGGTCACCTACGAAAAATTGGCAATATTCCGAATATCCGCTTCTTCCAACGCCCCCCAACACACCGACAGCCGTTCCAAAGCGCAAGGATGCCCAGGGCCAATGCCAAAGCGTTCTCGTTCGGCTGTTTGATGAGGTAATGCGTATTTTTAGCGTAAGGTGGGAACTCCTTAAATAATTTTATAAGTCCTCCGTCAAAGATTAAGGTCAAAAACTCCGGGTATTTTACAATAGATTCAAGACTGCTTTCGGGGATCTTTTCCTCATTCTTTCCCTCGATGCACTCGCGGAGCATCCATCCAAAATGAACACCGCAATAAGTTCCGAAATGTATATGGGTTGTCATCCGGCCGAAATGAGGGTCAATGCCATAGGCGCGCCCCTGATTGTCGATCATAAGGTCTAACCCGGTAATCCCGGTTATGCTACCCGCCTGTGCAATCTTTCTGCACATTTCTCGTATCTCTTCATTGTCAACAAATCGCGCCGCAACACTAGGGCCCTTACCTGAGTATAGAGTAATCGTTTTTTCGGCTATTATGTGGCATTTCATTCGGCCTTTAACCGCGAGAAAGGTTGCCGCAATAGTTTTGCCCTGAATGAACTCTTGGACTACAAAATCTCCTTCTATGTTGATCCTGTGCAAAGTTGTTTCCAACTCTTGTTCTGATCGAAGGATGAAAACTTTGTTTCCGCTAGATCCTTTCGAGGCTTTGATAACGCACGGATAACCCAATCTACGAACGCTTGTTTCTATAGAAGACCTATTTTTTGCCAAGTAGGTCTTTGGTGTGCGTAATTGATGCGCTTCCATGAATTCCTGAAAACCAACCTTCGAGCCGATTGTTGCTGCGATTGGTGAATCGATCGGAAATGGTAACCACCTTGAATACTCAGAAACTAACGTGCTTGTGCAAACGGCAGTTAGGGCCGGCTCATCGGCAAAGAATACAAAATCAAAATTGTTTTCTTTTAGTATTTTCAACAAACAAGCTGCGAAGTCATTATTGTCATACGGGATCGAATGGAACGCATCCGCGTTCTTTGAGAATCGTATACTCCGTGTGAAACATGTATGCGCGAGATGCACTTGGAATGAGGCCTCCTTGAAAAGGTAAGGGATGTGAGCGAAGCTTTCGACATGGCGTCGAAAAACTATCAGAACGGAGTAGTTTTTCATGTGTTGGTCAAAAAAAGCTTCGCTGGACTGCTAGTTTTCAGGGTCAAAATGCTCCATAGCCTCAACCACTCGACGGGCATTTTCCTCCCAGGAGTGATCTTTGATATACGCTTCCCATTCTGCACCGGGCCATCTCGGTCGGCTCACCAACTGCTCAAGGCCTCGCTCGATTTCTGTTGAGGAGTCTGGCTCGACCCATGGACCGAGATGGTATTTCTGGACTACTTTTTTGAGCGGGCTTGGACCACAACTTACCAATACCGGTTTCTTGAATTGTGCATTCACATTGAGGACGCCGCTGGCTGACCGAAAGTCACTGGAATAGGTGAGTGCCACCGCATCGCAGGCAGTGAAATGTTCCCAGATTTTATCTTCAGGAATGTAGCCGGTGTGCCAGCGGCAGCGGTCGGCGACCTCCAGGTCTCTAGCGATTTGCTTATATTCTGTAACGGGTCTTTGTCCGCTGGATTGTTCTTTTCCTGCAATGATGAGGTATACTTTGCTGTACTTCTTCATGGCCTGAAGTAGTAATTCCAGGTTTTTGCCATCACGGATGTGTCCGAATGCTAGGAGCGCGAATGCATCCTCGGGGATCTGGAGGCCTGTTTTTAGTTCCGATTGTATTTTGGCACCACAGGAAACGGAGTAGGGGCCGTGTGGGATTTCAACAACGGGAGGCGTGTTGCGAAACCCGCCCCAGCTGATCTTGGATGCGTCGTGTAGAAAAACGAGATCGATGAAGGAGTAGGCTGCGCGAATCGAAACTTGATGAAACCAGTCTGGACCTTGAACAAAGTCACGCACCGGATCATGAACTAATGCGGCAATCCGGGTTCCATTTTGGCGAACTTTCTTTAAACGATGCGACCAAAACGGGGCTAAATATTCACTCCACGAGGAGAGGAATAACCAGTCGGGTTTGACTCGAATGGTCTCCATCGCGATATACTTCTGCTCGTTGAGCGTGTTCTGCACAAACGAAACCCCTCTACCCAGTTTGCCTGGAAAGAGGGGCCTTGCGCGTTTAGCTTTTACCGCAAGGGGGGCACAGTCTATTTGGCCAATCAGAGAAAGTGCTTTTCGTTGTTCTTGCGCATAGCGCGCCAAGCCACCTTCTGAAAAGCTGCAATGATGGAGGATTCTCACAAATAATATTTAACCACTAGCGTTCAGTTAAGGACTGGTCGATATTTTGTAGGTTGTTTATTTTAAGCGGCTAGCGAAGAACCAACTTCTTCCTCATAACTTCTGAATTAAGGTTTAATGACTTGGGGAGCCACTGCCAGTGTGGTTGGACCCAAGCATCGGTCTGGAGGAGTTCTAATTCATCGCGTAGATAGAGTGCCCTAGGGATACTGTAGTGCTAGCGCGAGCCGAGTTGGTGTCAGATTAAGTGGGGCATTTTGGGACGAGGGTCGAGGGGTTTGTGGAACGAGGGACGATTGTGCTGAATCTGATTATTTTAGCGCTTCGAAGGCGTCTTGCCAGTAAGCAAGACCAGGCTATCGTCAACAACTCCTTCGGTTATGCATATGTCTTCCACCATTGGAGGCCACCTGTATCTGCTTCGCGTTAGGGTGAATCGAATAAACTGCGTTGATGTGGGTCGCATGAGTGATCATCAGCTTTGATTGGCAATCGATGGAAATGAGACTCGTCCGTGCCGTGCTAAAATAGTCTGTCGACGTGCCCACAGGTTGAGCTCATGCTGCTAAGCTCGCATATTGTTTGCTATGATTTTTAGACATTGGGCGTCGTTAAGTGCGGAGGGTTTAGTGTTTGCAGATTAACTTGGAGGGCTTTGCGCAGTAACTCTTCAAAAATACTGATTTTTTAGCACGAGCGCAACCGACACAAGCATACCCACTGCGAGTCGAGCTGGCAGCCATTTCCCTGGTTTTGTTGTGAGGAAGCCTGAAAGTAGGATAAAGGGCACAGCTACAAAGACATATCGGGAGCTAAACTGGTGCCCCACTTTCACGTTTGAGGCCACAATACATGCCCAAGCCGACGTGAAGAACCAGAAGACAGCCTCATTACGTCGATTCCATAATTGGACGAGCGTACTCCAGATGAGAAACAACCCGAGAAAAGCAAAACTAGAGCCCATAAGCACCGCTGCATACTCGGCGAGTTCTGGGCTTAAAAGTGCCTCTATAACATAGCGGCTAGGCAGGAACCGAAGTTCTGGAAAAAGTAAGACTAGTGTAAGAGAAACTAAAGCGACTGCGCCAATCGCTTTGACGCTCCAATTAAAATATCGAGGGAAAAGTAAAAGAAAGATAACCCCGGTGTAACCAAAGGCGCGCAAACCAAAATTGAAATTGAGTCCGGCTATGGTTAATGCACCGGGTTGCGCTCTACTGGTCTCCGCTACATGAGCAACAGCGGGAGGAACTAATCCTCCCCAAACCCAGAATAGCCATCCGCTCATTACAGCGAAAATCCCTAGAACAATGGTGAATCGCGGGGCGGTTTTCCACTTGGCGTTCTGCATCGTAAACCAAATGAGTAGAGCGACCCCGACCATCAGATAGTTTTGCCGGCCCCAAACAGAAAGCCCAAGTAGCACTCCACTCCCAATGGCATATAGCCATCGAATTGATTCTCCTGGCGGTGGTGTAGCATCTGGTTGCGTCGAAGCCTCTCGCGTCGAAGGGAAAGTTGAGAAGAGTAGTGTTAAGCCAGCGACAAGGCACAGCATTGCAGGAATCTCGGTGAGGGCTAAGAGATAGGTGACCCCACCGAAGGGAATCGCCATCAGGCAAGCCATCGCCGGGCGCGACCATTGAGGAGCTAACGCTTTGGTAAGACGACCCAGAACAAGTCCCGCACTGAGGAACATGGCAAAAGTAGCAAAACGCATCCCGATTGGATTAACTTCCCAGAGGGGGTAGAATATCGAGTGGGCGAGTGCATTGAGAGGCCCTGGAGGGGCATGTAAATCATGGACGAACTGTGAGTTGAAACCTGACTCGATCAGTTTCACTGGATAGAGATAATAGTAAATCTCATCGTAAATATACCTGCCGGGGGATAGGGCCAGTAGCAACAAGCATAGTAGACCAAAAGCCCATGCCATCTTCTCAATGACGCTGCGCTCAGAAAAAAAACGTTTCATAAATAAAGAGATTGATGTGGTGCCACTCACGAGGATTTATTTGTCTCAATAGTGTCGATTATAAACGATGGTCTTCCCTTTACTTCATTGTGAATTCTACCAATATACTCACCTAAAATACCTAAACAGATCAACTGCACCCCCCCCATGAAGAGGATCGCCAAGACGATAGTGGCAAATCCGGGAAGAGACTCGTTGCTACTCAGTCGCCAGATGAGTAAGTATGCAGCGTAGAGAAAGCCAGTTGCTGCAGACAGGAAGCCAAACAGCGTGGCTACCTTAAGTGGTCGCTCGCTGAAGGTAAAAACACCGTCAGCGGCAAGTCCCAATAGTCTTACCAAAGTATATTTTGGTTCGCCCCCTAGTCGACGGTCGCGCTCATAACGAAGGCCTGTTTGGCAGAAGCCGCAGTAGGCTCTGAGGCCGCGAATAAACCGGTGGCGTTCCGGCATGGCGACGATGGTTTTGGCTACCCTCCTTGAGATGAGGCAAAAATCTCCGCTATCGAGAGGAATATGGATCTTTGAAAGTGAGTCTAGTATTCGATAGAATAATCTGTAAGCGGTTTTCTTTAGGATTCCTTCTTTCCGCTTCTCCCGTATTGCGTAAACTACGTCGAAACCTTCTTTTGCTTTCGCTAGAAACTTGGGGACGATTTCAGGCGGGTCTTGAAGGTCGCCATCCAAGACCGCGACATACTCCCCTTTACTTGCTGCTAAGCCGGCCGAGACGGCCTGCTGATGACCAAAATTTCGGCTGAAATGAATCCCAACGAATTGAGAATTACGAGCGACGGCTTTATGTATCAGTTCACGAGTTCGATCGGAGCTACCGTCATTGATGAGAATGACTTCCGTTCTGGCAGGTAGTAAGTGCAGGCACTCTGTAATCCGCGATACGAGCTGGGGTAATACCTCTTCCTCATTGAATAAAGGAAATAATAAGGTGAGTTCACAATATTCGTTTTCAGGTATTTTCATTTTTTCTGAACCAAGCACATTAATGAAGTTCCTATTATATGATTTGGAATAAGCTCTAGATAGCCTAAACCAGCAAGAAGCGTGTTGGCTATCGAGGATGGAGGCTTCATTCCGGTCGATATGATGTCCTGCTCGGAAGTTTTTGCCGCAAGCAATCGCTTGCGCAACCAAAGAATAGGAAGATACGGTAATCCCCAAAAAGAAACTTCCACAAGACTTAATCCTAAATCTGTAGACAGTTTTGAGAGGTCTTTCTTCTCATAGCGTCTGAAGTGTCCAGACGCCTCATCGTATTTCGAAAATAGTCCTTGTAATGCAGGAACGTTAATAACGACGTATCCACCAAACTTTAGGTGAAATAGAACTGCGTCAAGAAATGCACGGTCGTCTTCAAGATGCTCGATCACGTCGAACAGGATTATCATGTCATATTTTTCTTTCAGCTCCGCGTTCCGGTCAAATATGTTGTAGATGAATCTTGGTTCATCTGGGCAGACAGATTGCTCCAGCGCCAATTGGTTGAGTTCGTAGCCATCCACGCTCTGGCCGAAATTCTGCCTGAAGGAGTGTTGCACTAGGCCGTGACCACAACCGATTTCAGCAACTTTCATCCCATCGACATCGAGTGGTCTAACTAAGGTGCGGAATACTCGAAATCGACGCTTGACCCAGAAGTTTGACGGAGAGGCCACTTGAAACCACGAATCAGCCATGCTTACTTTTTCGGGTGTAGATAGATAAACGATTTCTTTCATTTTTTACTGAGAGTTTGGGATTTGGTGCGGGTTAATATAACGTTTTTATGGTAAGTAATAAATGATTGCTGGTTCGCATACAATCTAATTATTTAATTTAAGCGCTGCTGGTTTATTATTATGTTTTCGCAGCCATTCCATAGGGATGAGTTAAAAGTGGTTGGCTACGGCTACTTCCAACCAAGGAAGTCGGTTGATGAAAAAACTAAAACCAACCAAGCACAGTTCTGTCATCTTCAATCAGCCTTGCAAGCTCATCCCTGCGGGGATGGTTCGCAGCTTAGCCGTCGAGTATGGGATCGACAAAAAGAGCCGGACATTTTCGCCTTGGAGCCATGTGGTCTGCCTGTTGTATTGCCACCTCACGCATAGCACCGGGCTGAACGATTTGTGTGGCGCCCTGCGCCACCACAGCGCGAAGCTTTTCGCCGTGCGCGGGGCGACCCTGCCTAGTCGCAATGAGCTCTCGCACGCAAATAAAGAACGCAATGCGGACATGATGGAGGCGCTGTTCTGGAAGATGCTCAATCACCTGCAAAACCAATTCCCGGGCTTTGGCTCTTCGGGTCGCTACAAAGGGCTGCCGCGCCGTTTCAAGAAGACCGTTTACAGTATCGACTCTTCGACCATCGCCCTGGTCGCCAACTGCATGGACTGGGCCAAGCATCGTCGGCGTAAGGCGGCGGCCAAGCTGCACCTGTGCCTTAACCTTCGCAGTGGCCCCATAGCTTCGCGCGCGTCCTTACCATGATCTGGGGCGTGGCCTGAGACAGGTTTGACCCCAGTGAGATCCTCGGATTCTATGGGACAGCAGGTGGCAAGTTGAGCATGCGGGTGCAGCCCCACGCCGCATATTTACCCGGCGAAGAATGGAGCGCCTATGGGACAGCATAGGGTCAGACATAGTCAAAACGCACACTTTTCAATTCTGACAAACGGACAATCACACCTTCCAGCCCGCTTTAATAATCAGGCTTGATCACACACGTCATGCCCTATGGGATGGCTGTGAAATTGATTAGATATGAGCTATGGTAGACTGAGATAGATACAACCAAAAAAGCTGTAGTGATTGTTTTGAGGTGGTCCTGGATTGGTTTGCGAAGTCTTGTTCGACTTCAATCTCAATCGGTAGTCTTAAGTATACTCTTCCTGGACTGTATGCGCTCACCGCGAAAGGCCTCAGCGCAGAGCGCTTCCAAATGATCGGAAGGCGTTCGATGCTCGGAGTCATGATCCAGGTGGTAGACGATGCTCTTGTTTCGAAAACGTCGCAGCTTAACGCCAGCATGCAGCAAGCGGTAGGCAAAGTCCGCATCCTCCGCCCCCCACGAATTAAAAGTCTCTTCATAACCAAGGATGTTCATGGCATCGTCCTTCCAGTAGCCATGGTTGCACCCCAGGCCGATCGACTTAAGGGTTTCAAGATCCTGTATCGAGGTGGGTTCCGGATAGAGAATGCCACCTTCGAAGGGATTTCTGAAAGCGGATCTCCTTTTCATAATTCTGGAGAACAGAGATGCCCGAAACACGGAAAATAAATCGCAACCTTTGAAAGAGTCGTGGGGTTCGAGGACATGAGTGCGGGGAGCGATGATCATCTCACCTCTCCTCGCTTCATTTAGATAGTCGTACAAAAAATACGGGTGAAGCATACAATCGCCATCGATGAAGATAATATACTCTCCTGAAGCTTCACGGATTCCGTTATTTCTGGAGTTCGAGATGGACCAACCTTGATTGTCGGCATAGACATGGCGAATCTCGAAACCTGAATCACGGATTAATTCCTGTGTGTGATCCACCTCCTCGTTGGTGGATCCATCATCGCAGAGCAGTAATTCAATGGGTTTCTTCTTGTGCCGTGCCAGGACTTGTATCGCTGTCGCTACTGTTGGCAGGACTCTAGCCAGGATCTTCGAAGAGTTGTATGTCGTGATGCAAAGACTGACCTTAAATTGCCCGTTGTCGGCTACCATATGAAAAACCCTTCAACTTTTGACGCGAATACATTCTCTCCAACTTCCTGTTGGTAAGGGTAATAATCCTTTAGATTTTCGATCAAAGCACTGGTCTCGCTCCGTATACTTGGATGAAACTCAACAATGATCGAGTCACAGTGCTCCTGCCAACTCTCGACTTCAGAAAGCGCCTCTATCTCAGCTCCTTCAATGTCTATTTTAAGAATCGATATATGACCATATTCTCGAATAATGTCATGAATCGTAACCGTGCCGATTGTTTGCTTCCCCATCGTAGGTGCTGAAATCGATTCTGTCCGAAAACCCCAGTTGCCAAATCCTGAATCAATCACAGCAAGTTGTTCGCTGTTATTCCAAAGAGCACAGTGCAAGTTGGTGATCCGCCTGCTCTTGGGAAGGTTCCTCTGGAGCATCTGAAAGTTGCCGGAATCAGGCTCGATGCAGACAAACTGAGCCTGAGGAAACGACGCATTCATGCAGCGTGTAGCTAAACCAATATTTGCACCAGCATCAACAATCAGCGATGGCTCTGTATGTGTCGAAAAAGTATATGCTCCCTCGCAGAAAACCTGATTGTACACAGATGCGTCACTTGAACTGATTCGAAGATAAATCGGTTCACCTGAATCGATAGATTGTGTGAACAACCGGCGATTGCAGATTTTGTGCAGTAGCAATCTCATCGAGCCCAAAAGGCCAAAGGTCCTTTGGGCGAATAGGAATGTCTTTATTTTTATAATACAGTTTGATTGAGTTGCTAGAGTCCACTCTTTTTGTCCGACTTAATCTTATAGTTTTTCACTCGGGTGGTTGTCTATTTGACGCAGGTAGGAGGTGGCCCAAGTGGTGGGACTAGGCAGCGCAATAGTTGACAAAGTCGATGAGATATAGACATATCGTTTCGGGAGCTCGCTCCTATTTTATCATACCCTCCTTGTGTCCCTTTAATGAAGCGATTCATCTACCCGATTTTGCAGTGCAGTTCGTTTGTCCTAAATAAGTGGATGGGGAATTTTAACGACTGCATATGGTTGATTGGTGATGGTCGAAGCAGGACAACGTGGATTTCGGCGCTACTGAATTCATCCGGCATGAGAAGAGAAATCTTTGAACCAATGCATCCTGACTATGTCGAATACCAAGCCAAGTATAAAGGCTACCATTACCTTGGTTTCCAGGACGAATGCCCGGAACTAAAGGCCTTCTATCAAAGAGTATTTTCCGGAGATTTCCGAAGCTTTTGGGCGGACCGTGGGGGGCTCAGATTTCGCTACAAAGGTGTGGTTGTTAAAGATATTTTTGCTTCGCTTCTAGCTGAAAGTATAATTCCTCAATTCCCCAACGTAAAACCAATTTGGCGAGTACGTCACCCGTTTGCAGTAGCCGACTCTAAGGTGAAAACTGCAAAAAAAGGATACAAATGGAATTTGGATCTTAACGTGTTTTTGGAACAACCGAGGCTAATCGATCGCTTCCTAAGCCCTTACAGCAAAATGGTGAGAAACATTAATTACTCGGATAGCGATTTTTTGAAACGCGAGTTCAACTAACAAGTGCAAGGAGCTAGAAGCTCATTATTGTAGTTAGTGTTATGGTTGTGTTCAGAGGTGTTGGTGGGGTTATTCGGCTCTGCTGCCTCCGCTTCGTGGAGGCCGTCCTCCC